>Ga0315912_10000680_pt1 | contig 53846 bp, 46 predicted proteins | sample VfabasoilMG_FD_204469 | JGI IMG/M metagenome (GOLD analysis project Ga0315912, IMG submission 204469) | Garden soil microbial communities collected in Santa Monica, California, United States - V. faba soil | ecosystem: Environmental > Terrestrial > Soil > Garden | place: USA: California...
AAGGCCGCGGTCCCACGTTCGGAATTCTCTGCCACGGCAAGCTCGCCGGCGTCGTGGGGTTCTTGCCCCTCGATCGCGTGAACCGCGTCGGTGAGATCGGCTATTGGCTCGTGCCGAGCGAGCAGGGCCGCGGCGTGATGACGCAGTGCTGCCGTTTCGTCGTGCGCTACGGTTTTCTCACGCTCGACTTGAATCGCATCCAGATCGCCGCAGGCACGGACAACTTCGTGAGCCGCGCGATCCCCGAACGCCTCGGGTTCAAGCTCGAAGGCACCCTGCGCGCGCGCGAGAATCTCTACGGCACGTTCATCGATCACGCGATGTACTCGCTGCTGCGCAGCGAATTCGACGCGGCCGGCGAGTGAGCCGCGCGCGTGCTTGCTGGGACAAACGCGGGCTGCCAAAGTAGCCCGCTATGTCAGCCGCCACGCCGTCCAAACCGTACCTGAAGTGGTTCGTCGCCGCGTTCGTCGCGCTCGTCGTCGTGGCCGTCGCGGCGTGGGCGCAGCTCTCGGTGCGGCGCGTGCCGGCGGTTGCGGGCTTCAAGGTCGTTGCCGCGTACCCGCACGATCCCGAGGCGTTCACGCAGGGTCTCGCGATCGACGCGGGCCAGCTCTTCGAAGGCACGGGCCAGTACGGCGCCTCGACGGTGCGTAAAGTCGATCTCGCGAGCGGCCGACCCGAAAAGCAGCGCGCGCTCGGCCCGCGTTATTTCGGCGAGGGCATCGCGATCTTGAACGGCCTGCTGTATCAGATCACGTGGCAGAACGGCGTCGTCGTCGTGTACCACCTCGACACGTTCGAGGTCGACCGCACGATGCAGTACGACGGCGAGGGGTGGGGCCTCACGCACGACGGCAAGCAGCTCATCATGAGCGACGGCTCGGCCACGATTCGCTTCCGCAATCCGCAAACGTTCGCCGTCGAGCGCGAGATCGAGGTCAAGGACGGCGGGATTCCGCTCGTGCGGTTGAACGAGCTCGAGTACATCGACGGCGAGATCTGGGCCAACATCTGGTACGACGACCGAATCGCACGCATCTCGCCGGCCAGCGGCGAGGTGCTCGGCTTCATCGACTTCAGCACCCTGTATCCGAAGAACGTGCGCAGCAGTGAGGCCGTTTTGAACGGCATCGCCTACGACGCGGCCGCCAAGCGGCTGTTCGTCACGGGCAAGAACTGGCCGCAGCTCTACGAGGTCGAGATCGTTCGCCCGTGACCCCCGAGCACGGCCTAGTGTAGAGTCCGTCTCAAGCGATACTCGGAGTCCCCTGCATGGCTAGACGTTCTCTGCGCGACATCTTCGTGCACAAGTCCGTCGAGCAAATGCATGCCGAGCACGAGCACGGCGAGCTCAAGAGGTCGCTCGGAGCGACGAACCTGGTCCTGCTCGGTATCGGCTGCATCATCGGCACCGGTATTTTCGTTCTGACGGGGCGCGCGGCGGCGCAGTTCGCGGGCCCTGCGATCATGATCTCCTTCATCATCACGGGCACGCTGTGCGCGCTCGTCGCGTTGGCCTATGCGGAGCTCGCATCGGCGATTCCGGTCTCCGGCTCGGCGTACTCGTACTCGTATGCGTCGCTCGGCGAGCTCGCCGCTTGGATCATGGGCGTGCTGCTCGTGCTCGAGTACGGTCTCGCGGCTTCGACGGTAGCGGTCGGCTGGTCGGGCTACGTCGCGAGCTTCTTGCACGACTTCGGCGTCGACATACCCGTAGCGTTGCGCGGAGCGTGGGGGACGCCGGTCACGGACTTCGTTTCGGGCGACGTCGTGGGCACGGGCGTCGTGAACCTGCCCGCCGTGATCGCCATCGCGGCCGTGATCGGGCTCCTGATCCTCGGCGTCTCGGAATCGGCCTTCGTCAACAACATCGTCGTCGCGATCAAGGTCACGGTCGTCGTAGCGTTCATCGCGATCGGTTCGTTCTACGTCGACGCCGACCTGTGGTCGCCGCTGGTTCCCGCGGCCGTGCCGCCGGTGCCTGAAGGCACGGGCATTTGGAGCGAGATCGGCACTGCGCTCTGGGCGGTCGTCACCGCGCAGAATACGGGCCAGTACGGCATCCCCGGCATCATCACGGCGGCCGCCACGATCTTCTTCGCGTACATCGGCTTCGAGGCCGTCTCGACGGCCGGCGCGGAGTCGCGGAACCCGCGCCGCGACATGCCGATCGGCATCTTGGGCTCGCTGATCGTCTGCACGATCCTCTACATCCTCACGTCCGCGGTGCTCGTCGGCATCGTGCCGTACACGGATTTGAACGATCCCGCGCCGATCGCGAAGGCCGTCAACCAGATCGGTCTGCCGTGGTTCGCGACGCTCGTGAAGATCGGCGCGATCGCCGGCCTGTCTTCGGTCATGCTCGTGCTGCTGTACGGGCAGACGCGCATCTTCTACACGATGGCGCGCGACGGCCTGATTCCGCCCGTGTTCTCGACCGTTCACGCGAAGTTCAAGACGCCGTGGATCAACACGCTGATCGTCGGAGTCATCGCCGGCGGCTTTGCGGGGTTCATGGGGCTCGATCAGCTCGCGAACCTCACGAACGTGGGCACCTTGCTCGCGTTCGCGATCGTGTGCATCACCGTGATCTATCTGCGCGTCGTGCGTCCCGACATGCCGCGAGCGTTCAAGACGCCGCTGTTTCCGTTCACGCCCATCATCGGCGCCATCATGTGTCTTTTCCTCTTGATGTCGTTGATGGCGCACCGCGAGACGAGGAATTTCTTCATCGTCTATCTGCTCGGCGGGATCGTGCTGTATTTCGTGTACGGCATGTGGCACTCGAAGCTCGGCAAAGGCACCGTCGTGCACGGGCACGAGGTCATGGCAGAGTCGCCGCATCCGAAAGGCCTGGACTGATCGCAGATGGATTTCTTGCTGACGGCGTTCGACTACTTCCTGCACGTCGACCGCCACCTCCTAGAGTTTGCGACCGACTACGGCCCCTGGATCTACGGGCTGCTGTTCCTGATCATTTTTCTCGAGACGGGTGTCGTCGTTACGCCGTTCTTGCCGGGTGACTCGCTGCTGTTCGCGGTCGGCGCGCTGGCTGCTGCGGGCGTCATGGACCTCGTCCTGATCCTGTCGCTGCTGACGGCGGCCGCCGTGATCGGCGACAACACGAACTACTGGATCGGCCGAACGGTGGGCCCGCGCGTGTTCACTGAGCACAACCGGTGGCTCAAGCGAGACCATTTGCTTCGCACTCAGCGCTTCTACGAAGTGCACGGCGGCAAAGCCGTCGTGCTCGCGCGGTTCGTGCCGATCGTGCGCACGTTCGCGCCGTTCGTCGCGGGCGTCGGCCGTATGCACTATCCGCGCTTTCTTGCGTTCGACATCGGCGGCGGCTTGCTCTGGGTTTGGGGCTTCGGCTTGCTCGGCTACTTCACGGGCGCCATCCCGTTCGTCAAAGACAACTTCGGTCTCGTGACGATCGGCGTCATCTTGATTTCGGTGCTGCCGCTCGCGTTCGAGGTCTGGCGCGCGCGTTCGCAGCGCGCACGCGCCGGCGCATGAGAACCTTCCGATGAGCCTCGGCGCTGTCACGCTCGGCGCGTTGGCGCTCGCCGTCCTCGTGTCGTGCGTATCGCGGCTCAACGTAGGACTGCTTGCGATTGCGCTGGCCTGGATCATCGGGGTGTATGTCGGCGGATTGCCGCTCGGCCAGGTCACCTCGGGGTTCCCGATTGACCTGTTCCTGACGCTGACCGGCGTCACGCTGCTGTTCGCCCAAGCCCACGTCAACGGCACGCTCGACATCGTTGCGCACAACGCGATCCGGCTCTGCCGCGGACGCGTCGGAGTCGTGCCGATCATGTACTTCGCCCTCGGCGCGGCGTTGGCGTCGGCTGGTCCCGGCAACATCGCGACAACGGGTCTGCTCGCACCCATGGCGATGGCAACTGCGCTCAGGATGCGAATCTCTCCGTTCCTGATGGCGATCATGGTCGGCAACGGCTGCAACGCCGGCTCGCTCTCGCCGATCGCGCCGACGGGCATCATCGTGACGGGGCTCATGAACGGGATCGGACTGCCCGACGTCCAGCTGCAAACCTGGGTCTACAACTTGCTCGCGCACGCGATCGTGGGTTTCGCGGGCTATTTCCTGTTCGGTGGGGTGAAGTTGCTCGCACGCTCCGACCGAGTCGAGGTCGAAGCCGAGCCCGCTCGGCGCCTCGACGTGCACCAGGTTCTGACGCTGGCCATCATCGGCTTGTTGATTGTCACCGCGATCGCTTGCCAGGTCCTCGAAGTGCCGGGTTTCAACATCGGCCTCGGCGCCTTCACGGGCGCCGTGCTGTTGTCGTTACTGCGGGCGGCCGATGACGGCGACGCCATCAAGAAGATGCCCTGGGGGACCATCGTCATGGTCAGCGGCGTCACCGTGTTGGTCGCCTTGCTGCAGAAGACCGGCGGCATGGAGATCTTCTCGAATCTACTGTCGAGCATCGCCACGCCGGCGAGCGTCGTTCCAGTCCTCGCCGTCATCATCGGCGTCGTGTCGGCGTACTCGAGCACCTCGAGTGTCGTGCTGCCTGCATTTCTGCCGACGGTGCCCGGCCTCGTCGAGAATCTCGGCATCGACAACGCTCTCGGGATTGCTTCGACGATGAATGTCGCGGGCCATCTCGTCGACGTGTCGCCGCTGTCGACGATCGGCGCGCTCTGCATCGCGTCCGTGCCGACCGGCGAGATGAGCCGCAAGCTGTTCAATCAGCTCCTCGCGTGGGGTATGAGCATGACGGTTGCGGGCGCCGTGATTTGCTGGGTGCTGTTCGCGTAGCCGCGTTCGTAAAACGCAATCAAACCGCCGGATTCGTGTTGCAGAGGCGCTTGGCGCGCGTGCTAGGCTTTTGCCATGGGTAAGGCGCGCCCGTTGAAGGTCGGTGCGACGTACGACGATCTGTGCGCCGTGCCCGAGAATTTCGTCGCGGAGATGTTCGACGGCGAGCTGTACGCCTCGCCGCGGCCCGCGTTGCCGCACGCGCATGCCGCGTCAGTGCTCGGGTTCGAGCTTGGCGGCCCGTTTCACCGCGGCCGCCACGGCCCCGGCGGCTGGTGGATACTCGTAGAGCCGGAGCTCCACTTCGGCGCGAACGTGTTGGTTCCGGACCTCGCCGGCTGGCGGCGCAACCGACTGGAAAAGCTGCCCACGACGCCGTACTTCACGCTCGCTCCCGATTGGGTCTGCGAGGTGGTGTCGCCGTCGACGGAGAGCATCGATCGCGCGAAGAAGCTCGGCATCTACGCGCGCGCCGAAGTCGCGCATGCGTGGCTCGTGAATCCGCTGTTGCAGACGCTCGAGGTGCTCGCGCTGTCTTCGGGCCGTTGGACGCTCACGGCGACGCACGAAGGCACCGACGCCGTGCGCGCCCAGCCGTTCGATGCCATCGAGCTCGAGCTCGGTGCGCTCTGGGCTTAGCGCCCTAGCCGTTCGTCGATCAAGGCTCGTGCGCGCTTGCCGTCTATCTGCGCGAGCGTCGTGGCGCCCGCCGTCAGCTCGCGCAAGATTTCGGCCTGCAGCGCGCCGCGGCGTTGCGCTTCGGCGTACGGAATCTCGGGGTGAAACATCACCATCGAGTAGCGCGGAATGAACCGGCCGGGAAAGCGCCGCTCGAGCTCGAACGACAAATCCGCGCGTAGCTGGAATTTCGGGTCGCGCACGTCGTCGCGCATCTCGCGATAGTTTTCGAGCGCCATCTCGGCGATCGCGCGCGCATTCGGCGCGCGCTCGGCCTCGAACGCCGCGAAGATCGCGGGCCAGTCGTCGCCGAGCCGGCCGACGAGCTCGTCGAGCACCGCGCAGTCCTCGAATGCGGCGTTCATGCCTTGGCCGTGGAACGGCACGATCGCGTGCGCCGCGTCGCCGACGAGCAGCACGCGATTCGCCGCGCTCCATGGCTTGCAATGCACCGTGCCGAGATGGCCGACCGGATGATCGGCGTAGTCGCGTTCGAGCGTCGGGATCAGCGGCACGGCGTCGGCGAACTCGCGGTCGAAGAAGGCGCGCGCTTGCGCGGGCCCCACGCTCGCGAAGCTCGGCTCGCCGCGGTGCGGTAGGAACAACGTCGCCGTGAACGTGCGGTCGGGATTCGGTAGCCCGATCAGCATGAACCCGCCGCGCGGCCAGATGTGCAGCGCGTTCGCATCGAGCGCGAACTCGCCGCCGCGCGCTGCGAGCGTGAGCTCCTTGTAGCCGTGATCGAGCAGCTCTTCGTGCGCCGTGATCGCGCCGCTCGCCGCGAGCGCGCGGCGCACTTCGGACCCGGCCCCGTCGGCCGCAAGCACGATATCGGCCTCGAGGCGGCGGCGGTGCCCGCCCTGCGCTTCGACGAGCGGAGTGCCGTCGGCTTCCACGCCGACGCATTGCTCGCCGAATCGGTACTCGACGCCGTGGCGCTGCACGGCGAGCTCGTAGAGCAGCGTGTTCAACGTCGCGCGCGATACGGAGTAGATCTCTTCCGTCGCGCGTTGGCCGTACGGCAAGAACCGCTGCGCACCGGCAAGGTCGTGGACCCTGCGGCCGCGCATCGGGATCAAGAGCTTCGCAACCTCGGCCTCGATGCCGGCACGCCGCAACGCCGCGATGCCGCGCGCCGCGAGCGCGAGATTGATCGACCGGCCGCCGCGCGGCGCCTCCCGCGAAAAGCGCGGGCCGCGTTCGATGACGACGGGCTTGCGACCGCGGCGCGCGAGCAGGATCGCGAGCAAGCTGCCCGCGGGCCCGCCGCCGACGATCGCGATGCGCGTCATGCGTCGAGCGTGCGCTTCAACGCTTGCACGGCCGCGTAGACGTCGCGATAGCGGTTGTAGAGCGGCACGGGCGCCAGGCGCAGCACGTTCGGCTTGCGCCAATCGGCGACGACGCCGGCATCGCGCAGCCGCGCGACGAATTCCGAGGAGTCTCCGGGCGCCGGCGTGAATTGCACGGCGATGTGGCAGCCGCGCCGTTCAGGATCCGCGGGCGTCAGCACGCGCGCGCGGCCGCCGAGCTCGCGGTCGAGCAGCCACTCGAGGTAGCGCGTGAGCCCGAGCGACTTGCGCCGCAGGCGTTTCATGCCGGCTTCGTCGAACAGCTTCAGCGACGCGGCGAGCGGCGCGAGCGACAGGATCGGCGGATTGCTGAGCTGCCAACCCTCCGCGCCCGAGAGCGGCGTGAAGTGGGGTTCCATGAGGAAGCGCCGCGAGCGATCGTGCCCCCACCAGCCCGCGAGGCGCGGCAAATTTTCGGCGGCGCCGTGCCTGCGGTGCACGAAGCAGCCGCCGACGGCGCCGGGGCCCGCGTTCAGGTACTTGTAGCTACACCAGACCGCGAAGTCGGCGCCCGAGTCGTGGATAGCGAGCGGCACGTTGCCGACGGCATGCGCGAGATCGAAGCCGACGCTGCAACCGTGGCGCTGCGCGGCCGCGGTGTACGAAGCGAGATCGAGCAGCTCGCCGCTCAGGTATTGCACGCCCGGCAACAACACGAGCGCGACGCTCTGCCCGTGCTCCGCGAGCAGCGCGTCGTAGCGCTCGCGGTCGAGCTCGAACGAGTCTTCGCGGAACCCGACTTCGAGCAGTGCCGTTTTCGGGTCGAGCCCATGCCAGCGCAGCTGCGACTCGACGGCGTAGCGGTCCGACGAGAACGCGTCACGTTCGATCAGGATTTTGTAGCGCTGCGCCGTCGGCCGGAAGAACGTCGCGAGCATCAGGTGCAGGTTCACCGTCAACGTGTTCATCGCGACGACCTCGTCGCGCTGCGCGCCCACGAGGTCGGCCAGGAGCGGCGCGAACTGCACGTGGTAGTCGAGCCAGCCGCCGTGCGTCGCGCGCAGCGGCCGCGCGCGTCCGCGTGCGGGCCGCGCGTCCGCGAAGTGGCCGTCGACGCCGAGCGCGGCCCAGCGGTCGAGCTCCGCCGCGACGGCGCGTCGAGCGCCGCGCGGCATCAAGCCGAGCGAATGCCCGCAGAGATACGTCAGCGTCCGGCCGCGCTCGCGCGGCAGCTCGAACTCGCGCCGCAGCGAGCTGAGCTCGTCGGCGTCGTCGAGCGCGCGCGCGCCGGCGGCGCCCGGCCGGAATTTCGGCGTGGCCACGATTACTTCGGCGGCATCACGGTGCCGCAGCGTTTGCAGGTCCGCGCCTCGACGCTGCCGTAGAAGCGCTCGAAGACGGGCGGCAGATCTCTGACGATGTCCGCCACGTGCAGGTACTCCTCGTGGAGCTTGTTTGCGCAGCTCGGGCAAAACCACATGAAGCCGTCGAGCTCGTGCGGTGCGCGCGTGCGCTCGACGACGATGCCGACGGACTTCGGCGCGCGCTGCGGCGAGTGCGGCACGCGCGGCGGCAGCAGGAAGATCTCGCCTTCGCCGATCGGAATGTCGACGAACTCGCCGTCCTGCACGGTCTTGAGCACCATGGTGCCTTCGACCTGGTAGAAGAGCTCGGGGCCCTCGTCCAAGTGATAGTCCGTGCGCGAGTTCGGGCCGCCGACCACTTGGACGATGAAGTCGCCGTCCTCGAACATCTGTTTGTTGCAGACAGGCGGTTTCAGGTGCTCGCGGTTGTCGTCGATCCAGTCGAGCAGCTTGAACGGCATCGTCGTCTTCATCGGCAATCCTATGGCTCGTGCCCCGGCATTATGCCGCGCCGCGAGGGCGGTGGGCGCGCGGGCTTCGGTCTCAGAGCGCCGCGAGCCGCGCGAAGTCGGCCGGAGCAAGCGTCTCGGGGCGCGCCTTGGGATCGATACCCGCCGACGCGATTTGTTCCGGCGTGAGCCGGCCTTTCAGCGCGCGGCCGAGCTGTTTGCGCCGCATCGAGAACAGCTGCGCGACGAGACTCGCGTAACGCGACGGATCGGGAACGGGGAAGGGCGGCGATGCGTGCGGCACGAGTCGCACGACCGTCGACCATACCTTCGGCGGCGGGGCGAAGGCGCCCGGCCCCACGTCGAAGCAGGCCTCGGCGCGGGCCCACAACGACAGCATGACCGTGAGGCGGCCATAGTCTTTCCCGCCCGGCGCGGCCGTGATGCGGTCGACCACCTCGCGCTGCAGCATCACGTGCAGATCTTTCAAAGCCGGCGCGAACGTCGCGAGATGAAACAGGAGCGGCGTGGAGATGTTGTAAGGCAAGTTGCCGACCACGCGCAGCGAGTGCGGCGCCGACGCGAGCGCGCCGAAATCGAAATCGAGCGCGTCGCCTTCGTGCACGACGAGACGCTCAGGGTCGGCGACGCGGCTCGGCAACGCGGCCGCGAGGTCGCGGTCCACCTCGACGACGTGCAGACGCTTCAGCTTCGCGCAGAGTGGAATCGTCAGCGCGCCGGGGCCGCCGCCGATTTCGACCATCTCGTCGTCGGGCAACGGGCGAATGGCATCGATGAGCCGGCGAATGACGCCCGGATCGTGCAGGAAGTGCTGGCCGAGCCGCTTCTTCGCGCGCACGGGTCAAGCGATCTCGAGCGCGAGCTCGACGGCCGCGAAGAGGCTGCCTGCGTGCGCGCGTCCCGTGCCGGCCAGTGCGAGCGCCGTGCCGTGATCGACCGACGTGCGCACGATCGGCAAACCGAGCGTCACGTTGACGATCTCGCCGAAGGCGAGCGCCTTGAGCACGGGCAACCCTTGATCGTGGTACATCGCGACGACGACGTCGCAGCGCGCCAGCGAGTCTTTGGTGAACGCCGTGTCGGCCGAGACGGGGCCCGCCACGTCGAGCCCTTCGGCCGCGAGCGCGCGCACGGCGGGCTCGATGACGGTTTGTTCCTCGGTGCCGAGCGTGCCGCTCTCCCCGGCGTGCGGATTCAGGCCGAGCACGAGCACGCGCGGCCGCGCGATGCCGAAGCGCCGCTGCAAATCGCCGTGCACGATGCGAATCAGGCTCTCGAGCTTCGCGCGATCGAGCGCGCCGGCCACCGAGCGCAGCGGGAGGTGCGTCGTTGCCAGCGCGACGCGCAGCGTCTTGCTCGCGAGCAACATCACGGGTTGCGGCGCGCCCGTCAGCTCGGCCAGGAGCTCGGTGTGTCCAGAGAACGGCACTCCGGATTGCGTGATGACGCTTTTCTGCACGGGCGCCGTCACGAGCGCCTGCGCGGTGCCTACGGCGCACAGCTTCGCGCCGCGCTCGAGCATCGCGAGCACGTACGCCGCGTTGCGCGGGTCGAGCATGCCGGGCTCCGCGCGCACGGCCAGCGCGGTGTGCAGCACGTTCAGACGTCCCGGCGTGTGCGGCGGGACGTCGTTCGGGCTTGCGCAGACGTGGACTTCCGTGCGGCTGCCGAGCAGTTGCGCGCGCGACTTCAAGAGCTCGGCGTCGCCGAGCACGGCGAGGCGTGCCGCGAAGGGGCGCGACGCGAGAGCCAGCGAGATGTCGGGCCCGATGCCGGCCGGCTCGCCGGAGCTGACGACGATCAGAGGGGAGTTGCTTTTCAGCGGCGGATGTCGACGAACGCTTGATCGCGCAGCCGCCGCACCCACAGCTCGCGCTCTTCCTCGGCCTTCGTGGCGCGGATCTGCCGAGCGCATTGGTCGCGCTTGTTTTCGTCCGTCATGTCGTGCGAACGCCGCTCCAAGACCTGAATCAAGTGCCAGCCGAACCGCGACTTGATCGGCTCGCTCAACTGATCGATCTCGAGCTTCAAGAGAACGTCCTGGAACTCCGGCACCGTATCGCCCGGAGAGAGCCAGCCCAAGTCGCCGCCCTCGGCGGCCGATGCGGTGTCTTCGGAGACGGCCTCGGCGACCGTCGCGAAGTTGTCCCCGCCGACGATCTGCGCGCGGATGCCGCGCATCTTTTGCAGCACCGCGTCGTCGTCGAGGATCTCGTTCGGCCGCAGCAGAATGTGACGCGCGCGGATTTGGTCCACCATCGCGCGGTCGTCGCCGCCGCGCATGTCGTTCAACCGCACGATCTGGAACCCGCCGCTGCTCTGTAGCGGCTCGGAGAAGTCGCCGGGCTTCATCTTCACGACGACGTCGGCGAACAACGTGGGCAGCTGCGCGCCCTTGCGCCAACCCAAGCTGCCGCCGTCGAGCGCCGTCTGTGCGTGCGAAGTCGCGATCGCGAGGCGCGCGAACTCTTCGCCGGCCACGAGCCTCGCGTGAATCTCATCGATTCGCTTGCGCGCGGCTTCGATGTCGGCTTGAGTCGCGTTGGCCGGCACGCCGATCAGGATGTGCGAGATGTTGTAGTCGAAATTGTCCGACGCAGCCGACTCGCTATTGACGAGACACTGCTCGAGCTCGCGCGGCGTGATCGCGATGCGGCCGACGACGTCGCGCTGCTCGAGCTGCTCGATCAGTAGATCCTTACGGCTGTCTTCGCGGTACGCGGCGTAGTCGATGTCTTGCGCGGCGAGGACCGCCGGCAACTCTTCGAGCGTGTAGCCCAAGTTGCGGGCGACGCGCGACAGCGCTTCGTTCAGCAAGTCGTCGCTGGCCGTGATGCCGACGCGCTCGGCGCGCTGGAGCTGAATCTCGCGCACGATGAGCTGGTCGAGCACTTGTTGCTCGATGATCGAATTCGGCGGCAACGGGCGGCGCTCGTTAGCCGGCAGCTGCTCTTGCTGCCTCTGAAGATTCTGGATGACGAGCTCGGTGCGCTCGGCGAGCTCGCTCTTGAGCACGATGCCTTCGTCGACGACGGCCGCGACGCCCTCGAGCAGCTCGCCGCCGGCACCGAGCTCGCGGTCTTGGGCGTTCGCCGCGGGCAGCCACTGGACGGCAACCGCCAGCGTGAACGCGAGTAAGTTGCGCTGGGTAATGGTGTTCATGGAAGCGCTCTTGTCAGTAGGCTCGGGCGATATTGCGGTAGCCCAGAATACCACGGTCGAGCAGCTCGTCCGGCGAGGTCACGCGCTGCGACAAGCCCTTCAGCTCGAGCTGAATCGAGATCGAGTTGTCGATTTCGCCGTCGCGGCTGACGTAGTTGCGGTTGACCATTCGGATCCGCCAGCAGCAGGCCTCGTATTCCCAGCCGAGGAAGTCCTCGAGACGCTCGTCGTCGAGCAGCGAGTAGCTGTAGCGGCCGATGACCCTCCAGCGCTGCGCGATGGGCCAGACCAGCGACAGGTCGGCCTGCTCGAGGGAATCGCGGCGGAATCGGTAGCCGATGCCGAACAGCCGGTCGTCCTGGGGCCGGAACTCGAGCCGCGTTTCCGTTCGGGCCGTTGAAGAAGTCTCGCTGTTCCATTGGTACCCCACGTCGAGCGCCCAGGCATCGCGCACGCCGATGCCGACCTCGGCGACGTAATCCGAGGCCTCCGTTTCCGTCGGCGGCACGCCGGGCAGCGTCACGAGCTGCGGATTCAGATAACGCGTCTGACCGAGGCTGCCCGTCAGTCGTTCCCTGCCGTTGGCGGCGTCGATCAAGCGTGTCGTGACGCCGAACGAGAGCTGGTCGGTATCCGCGATGCGGTCGGGCCCGACGTACTGGTACTTGCGAAAGAGTTGGACCAAGTTGAAGTCCGGCAGGATCGTGTCGAACACGGGCAGCGCGCTCTGATCCTCGAACGGCACGCGAACGTAGAGGACTCGCGGCTCGAGCGTCTGCAGCCAGCTGCGGCGCTCGCCGCGCGCCTCGCGCTCGAACGTCATGCCCATGTCGAGGCTGCCGATCGGCAGTCCCCGAACCAGAGAGTCGTCCTCGCCCGGGGCGGGATTGTCGACCCAGTAGTTGGTCTGTCGCAGCGCGACGGCCGGGGTCAGGTACATGCCCGCGCGCGCGAAGCGCAAGCTCACCTCCTGCGTCGAGTCGAGCCGCCAGCCCGTCGTGCCGATGTTGCGGTCGAAGTTCACGACTTCGGTGTCGGAGTCGAACTGCACGAGGCCCGCGCGCCAGCGGCCGTCGAACATGATCTGCGGGATGCGTTCGTACGGAAAGTCGGCGTCGGTGAGCTGCGGGTCGATCGTCTGATAGTTCTGAAAGCGCGTCAGCACCGACCAATTCGGCGCGAAGAACGTCAGGTCCAGGAACCGATTCAGGTGGGTCTGACTCGTGACGGCGAGGCTGCTGCCCAAGTCTTCGAAGTACGTGTCGTCCGAGACTTCCTCGATTCCCGAGAGCACTTGGAACTGGTCGACGGAGCCGAACAGCGACTCGTGTTGCAGAGTCGCGTACCGCCGCGTCGTTTGCGTTTCTTCGTCGTCGGGTAAGTACTCGAAGCCGAAGTCGCCGCGGCTGTTCCGCAAGAGATAGCGGAAGTCGCTGCGCACTTGCGTGCCGCGCTCGCGCATGTAGCGCGGTGCGAGCGTCAAGTCGTAGTTCGGCGCGAGATTCAAATAGTAGGGTATGGCCACGTCGAAACCGGTGTTGTCGCCGCTGCCGACGACGGGCGTCAGGAAGCCCGTCTTCCGCTGATCGTTGATCGGAAAGCTGAAGTACGGCACGTAGAGAACGGGGACGCCTTTGAAGTCGAGCTTGACGCCGCGCGCCGTGCCGACGCCGCCGTTCGGGTCGAGCTGCGCGCGCTTGGCGCTGAGCTGCCACGCGACGTTCTCGGGCGGGCACGTCGTGAACAACATGCCGTTGAGCGAGACGCGGCTGTCGCTCGTGACCTCGATCTGCTGCGCGGAGCCGCGCGCCGGTCGCGCCGGCAGGTCGAAGCCCGCCGCCGAGAAGCTGACCTGCTCGATGTCCGGATCGTAGTGCGCGTCCGCGCCGTAGACTATGACGCCGGGGCCCGTGAGCTCGACGCGGCCGAGCAAGTCGACGTTGCCTGCTTGTTCGAGCGAAGCCCGTTCCGCGGTCAGCGTGCCTTGGCCGTACCTGATTTCGACGTCGTCGAAGATGGCCTCTTCGTTCGAGACTTCGGGAATGCGCCGGCTCAGGATCTCGATCGCACCGTCGTCGACGCTGTCGTCGGCGTCGCTTGCCGGGGGCACCGGCAACGTGTCGACCTCCGGAAGCAGACAAAGCTCTTGTGCGAAGGCGTGCGACGCCAAAGCAAAGACGAGCCAGAACGCGATGAACGATCGGTGGCTTGCGGCGAGCACGATCTCGAGGCTGGATTAAAGGCAGGTACAATGGCATACGCACTGCATCGCTTCAACGGCTTGGCTGGACTCGTAAACGTGTTGGTTGAGATCGAACGCCGCGCGCTTTTGTTACTCCTTGCATGAAAGCAATGGTCCTTGCGGCGGGTCGCGGCGAGCGCATGGGCACGCTGACGGCGACGCAACCGAAGCCTCTGCTTTCCATCGGCGATCTCTCGCTGATCGAGCATCACGTCGTGCGGCTCGCAGCGAGCGGTATCGGCGAGCTCGTCATCAACCTCTCGTACCGCGGCAGCCAAATCCGCAAGCAGCTCGGCGACGGCAGCCGCTTCGGCGTGTCGATCGAATATAGCGAGGAGGGCGAGCCGCCGCTCGAGACGGGGGGCGGCATCGTGCGCGCGTTGCCGCTGCTCGGGCACGAGCCGTTCGTGCTAGTGAACTCCGATATCTATACGGATTTCGACTTCCGTATCCTGGTCGAGGGGGCGCGCGTGCCGACGCTCGTGCTTGTGCCGAACCCGTCGCACAACTCGAACGGCGATTTCGGGCTCGATGCCGACGGTTTCGTGAGCGCCGCGCCGCCGCTATCGACGTACGCCGGAATCGCAATCTTCGACCCGCGCATGTTCGCGGGGCTTGCTGCGGGCCGCAGACCGCTGAAGCCGTTGCTCGATGCCGCGATCACGCGGCGCGAGCTCACCGGCCTGCCGTTCTCCGGGGTGTGGCTCGACGTCGGCACGCCCGAACGGCTCGAGCACGCGCGCGCGTTGGCTGCGCGGGAGTAACCATGCGTCTCTATTCATTCTTCAGAAGCTCGGCGGCCTACCGCGTTCGCATCGCATTGAACGTGAAAGGCGTCGCGTACGAAACGGTCTCGGTCGATCTGCCGGGCTCGGCGCATCATGCGCCCGAGTTTCGCGCCGTGAATCCGCAAGCGACGATTCCGACGCTCGACGACGACGGCACGGTGCTGTGGCAATCGCTCGCGATCATCGAGTATCTCGATTCGCGTTATCCGTCGCCGCGCTTGATTCCGGCCGAGCCCGTTGCGCGAGCGCACGTGCAGGCGCTCGCGCAGCTCATCGCGTGCGAGATCCACCCGCTGAACAACCTGCGCGTGCTGAAGTATCTGCGCGGCGAGCTGAAGCTCGACGACGCTGCCGTGAACAAGTGGTACTCGCACTGGATCGCCGAGGCGTTCGGCCCGCTCGAGAAGCTCGTGGGCCGTTTCGGCGGCGGCCGCTATTGCTACGGCGACGCGCTCACGATCGCCGATGTTTGCCTCGTGCCGCAGATGTACAACGCGCGCCGCTTTGCCGTCGACCTCGCGCCGTATCCGACGCTCGTGAAGATCGCGGAAGGTCTCGAACGCGAGCCCGCATTCGCGAGCGCGGCGCCCGCGCTGCAACCCGACGCGACCTGAGCTCGAGCGGCTAGGGGGAGCCCGGCCACCAATCACCCGCGCGTTGGCTGTCCGCGTTATTCTGGGCCTGGTCCGTGGGGGATCGGCATGAAAAGCAAACTGCGCACCGTTGCTCTTTACGTGGCGGGTGGTCTCGTCGGCTTGCTCTTGTTGGCGGTGCCGGTAGCGCAAATAGCTGCCGCGCGGTATTTCAAGATCGGACCGAACGGCATCGACGAGGCGTTCTACGCGCCCATCCACGGCCGCGAGGAATACATCGCGATTCGCGGTGAGGACAGGGCGAATCCGGTCATCTTGCTGCTGCATGGCGGGCCCGGCTTCGGCAACGAGCCCGACGCGCCGATATTCAGGCCGTACGAGAGGACCTACACCCTCGTGACCTGGGATCAACCGGGTGCAGGACGATCGTTCCGCCGCGCCGGCGACACGATCCCGAGCGATCTCACCGTCGAAGACGTCGTCGACGACGGCATCGCGGTCGCCGAGCTCGTCAGACAGCGACTGAACGTCGACAAGCTGATCGTGCTGGGCTGGTCGTGGGGCACGGTCGTCGGCATCGGCATGGCGAAAAAACGGCCGGATCTATTTGCCGTGTACGTCGGCACGGGTCAGCTCACGTCGATCGCCGCGAACAACACCTGGGCATATGAGCGTGCGATGAGCAGGGCACGCGAAACTGGCAATGCCGAGGCCATCGCCGACTTGGCGCGCGTCGGGCCGTGGCCCTACGACACCTACGAGGACTACCGCACCATGTTGGGATGGCAACGCCGGTTGGACGGCGAGCCGTTGGGGTCGCTGCTGGTGCCGCCTTACATCCATGCGTTCTTCAGCTCCCGCTACTCGTTCGCGGACGCGCGCAGCTACGTCCGCGGCGTGACCGCGAGCGTGGAGCACTTTTTCGGCGCGAAGATGGACGGCCCCGAGATCGGCGTGGACTTGCCAGCGACCGCTACGGCGTTCGACGTACCGATCGTCTTCATCCAGGGTGAGAACGACCTCAACACGCCGGCGGCTCTTGCCAGGCGCTACTTCGAGCAGATCTCGGCGCCGCACAAGGTGTATGTCGCGCTCGACGCGGGGCATGCGGCGCCTGCCGCCTCGGCTGCGTTCATCGCGGCGCTGGACGAGCACGTCCGCCCGCTCGCGCGGGGCCCGCACTAGTTCCGCACGCGCGTCAGCGCGTGCCGTGCTCCATGCGCACGTCGAGCAGCGCTTGGCGGCCGCCTGCGACGGCGTTCATCGCGGCGTCGATCGCGCGCGGCAGCTCGGCCGGATCGTCGACGCGCTTCGCCCACGCGTCGGACGCTTCGGCGACTTTCGAGAACTCCGGCGACGGCTGCAGCTCGACGAGCGGCATCTCTTCCGCGTGTGCCGCGGCGCCGTCGGGATAGACGACGCGCGTCGCGGACTCGACGGCCTGCCAGCGGCCGTTGTTGACGATGATCGTCAGCGTCGGCAGCTTCGCGGCGCGCGAGACGAGATGAAAAGGAGTCGGGTTGCCGAACATGTAGCTGCCGTCGCCGATCGTGCTGACGACCATGCGGTCGGGCGCCGCGAGCTTCGCGCCGAGCGAGGCACCCAAGCCGAATCCCAAGCCGCCGCCGATGCTGACGGCGAGCAGCTGGCCCGGCTCCTCGAGCGCGAAATGATCCGCGGCCACGCCGAGCTCGGTAATCACGATGCCGTTCTTCGGCAGCACGTCGCGCACGCACTTGCCGACGTACGAATAGCGAATCGGCTTCTCGCCGCGCGCCTTCTCGTTGGCGGCCGCGAGGGCGGCCAGCTTCGTCTTCTTGAAGTCGGCGACGGCCCGGCGGCGATCCGCGGCTGCGCCCGACGCTTTGCGCGCTTTGAGCGCATCGTCGAGCAACTGGAGGCCGACGCGCGAGTTGCCCGTGATGGCGAGGTGAGCCGTGAACGCGCGGTGCGGGTAACGCTCGAATAGCGGGTCCACGCCCAAGTGCACGACCTTCGCGTCCGCGCGCGGCGCCGCATAGCGCGGGTACCACGGCACTTCGCAATCGACGACGAGAATGAGATCGGCCTTGCCGAGCAGCTCCGTGCCGGCGTGGCCCAGGTTGAACGGATGGCTCGCCGGCAAGTTCACGCAGCTCGCGTGCGGCTGCGCGACCGGAATGGCGTGGCGCTCGGCGAGCTCGGCGAGCACCCCGACGGCCGCGGTATCGCGGCCGAGATTCGACGTCAGGATCAGCGGGAATTGCGCGGCCGCGATCCATTCGGCCAGCGTATCGATGTGCCGCGCGCTCGGCTGCGGCATCGCGAGCTCCGTCGGCGGCAACGGCGTGACGCTGTCCTTGTGCGGATTCGCGAGCACCTCGCGCGGCAACGTGAGGTACACGGGCCCGCGCGGCTCGGAGAGCGCGATGTCGAGGGCGCGGCCGACGATCTCGTCGACGGGTTGCCCCACGCGCAGCTCGAAGTCCCACTTCGTGTACTCGCGCGTGATGCCGCCCTGATCGAAGTTCTCTTGGCCCCAGTGAATCGGCGCGGACCGCGATGCGATGTGGCCGTCCTGCGTGAGCGGCGTGCGTCCGGCCATGAGGAGCAGCGGCACGTTGTCGCGCGCGGCGTTCATGAGCGCGCAGATCGTGTTGCCGGTGCCGACCGTCACGTGAACCATGACGCCGGCCGGCTTGCCGGCCACTTGGTAGTAGCCGTGCGCCATCGCCATCGCGAGGTTCTCGTGCGGCACGGTGATGAAGCGCGGGATCGCGTCTTTGCGGCCGGCAGCGCGCACGAGGCCTTCGATGACGGGCGCGAAGTCGGTGCCGGCGTTCGCGAGGACGTAGTCGACGCCGCGCCGTTTCAGTGCCCGCAGCAGCCCTTCGGCTGCCGTCAACGTCGTGTTCTTGCTCGCACCGTCCATCGCTTCAAGTCTCGTCTGAGCTCAAAGCGCAAGTTTAGCCGCGCCGGTGCGCCCCCGGTTAGTGCGTCATCGCGTAGATGACGTAGTTGACGGCGTAGCGGGTCGCGAGGCCGGTCATGGGCTCGGGATAGAACGCGTCGTTCGCGTGCTCCCACGCGTCGCCCAGGTCCATGTTGAAATTGATCGCGACCATGAGCCGGCCCGCGTCGTCGTAGATGCCGCGCCAATGCGGCTCGACGCCGTCCTGCTCGTACGTGACGCCGTAGCGCAGCGCTGCGATGCCGGGTATTTGGATGTGCTCGTCCAAGTCGTAGAGCACGTGCTTGACCTCGTCGTCGTCGGGTATCTCGACGATCGGCCGATCGGGAAACACGCGCTGCATCGACTCCAAGAAGTTCGCCCACTGGACGCTGCCGTGGAAGTCGTCCGTCATCAAGAACCCGCCGCGCAGCAAGTATTCGCGCAGCCGCGCGGCCTCGGTATCGTCCAGGTACCAACGGCCGACCTCGACGGCGTACAGCCACGGATAGTCGAACAGCATGTCGTCCGTGACTTCGACGATGCGGGCCTGTTGCCCCATGTCGAGGCGCGTGAGCCTGCCGACCCCGAGCGTGAAGTGATACTCGGCTTCCGGATAGTCCGTGTCGAAGCTGCTGCCGCGCCAGCCGCCGCCATAGCCGTTGCCGTTGTAATACATGCGTGCGAAATGGAACTCCGACGTGGGCCAGCTCGGTGCGCCCCGCAAGTCGTCGCCGGCTGCGACGAGCGCCGATAGCGCGACGACGGCGGCAACCAAGACCATCGAGCCGGGGCGTCTCATCGAGGCGAGCGTCCTTCGCGGTTCGTTTCGGGTTCAATCCCGATGGTAGCGTGGCTCGCGCGGCGACCGAAAGGGAACATTTTAAGCTAGGCGCGAGCGGAGCCGTTTCGGTAAGCTCCGGTTAGACCCTGACCCTTTTCGCGAAGCGCGCGCCGGCCGCTCCGGTTTCTGGAGTTTTGTCCAGCGCGAGCTTGGGGCGGAAGGGCCGAGCGTATGGTGAGCCCGATGTTCGAGTTTCTGTTCAAGTACTCCCGCGCCACCTATGAACGTGCCGAGCTCGTGTTCGCGAGCGGTTGGCCCGTCTCGCTGCTCGTCGCGCTCAGTGTCGTCGCCGCAGTCGCGATCGGCATCAGCATCTGGCGTCGCCGCGCAGGTTTGGGCGTCGTGCGTGCGACCGTGCTCGGCGTTCTGCAAACGGCGCTCGTCGCGGCAGTCCTCGTGCTGCTCTGGCGTCCGGCGCTCGTGACGCAGACGTTGCGGCCGCAAGAGAACTCCGTCGCGGTGTTGCTCGATACGTCGGGCAGCATGCTGTACGGCGACGGCGACACGTCGCGGCTCCAAGAAGCCGTCGACAGCTTGTCCGACGCCGCGCTGCCGGCGCTCGAGGATCAGTTCGCGGTGGACCTGTTCTCGTTCGCAGGCGATCTCGTCCCGCTGTCTTCGCTCGAGCAAGTGCCGGCGCCGGGGCCGCTCACGCACATCGGCGACGCGCTGCTGAACGTGTTGCGCGGCGCACAGTCGGGGGCGGTCGCCGCGGTCGTGCTCGTCACGGACGGCGCCGACAACTCGCCCGACTTCGATGCCGCGAAGATCGCGGAGATCGCGAGCTTCGGCGTGCCGGTCCATACCGTCGGCGTCGGCGCCGAAACGATCCCGAACGACCTCGAGCTCGAGGACGTGCAGCTGCCGACGGTCGGTCTCGCGGGGTCTACGGTTAGCGCGCAGGTCAGCATCCGGCACAGCGGCCCCGCGCTCGCGCAGCTCAAGATCTACGACGGCGAGGCGATCCTGACGTCCGAGGCGATTCAGCTCCCGGCGACGACCGGCGTCACGACGCGCTGGGTCGACATCGACGTCGGCGCGTCCGGCGTGCGCGATCTGAAGTTCGCGCTCGACGCATTACCGAACGAGACGAACGTCGTCAACAACTCGCGCCTCCGCCCGATGGAGGTGCCCGAGCAGCGGCGACACATCTTATATATCGAGGGTGAGCCGCGCTGGGAGTACAAGTTCATCCGGCGCGCGATCGACGAGAACCCGGCCGTTCGCGTCGCGAGCCTGCTCAAGACGACGCCGAACAAGTTCTACCGGCAGGGTGTCGAGACTCCCGACGAGCTGACCGGCGGCTTTCCGACCGACGAGCTCGAGCTGTTCCGCTACGACGCGCTGATGATCGGCAGCTTCGAAGCGGCCGCGTTGACGCCTGCGCAGCACGACATGATCCGCGACTTCGTGAGCCGGCGCGGCGGCAGCCTGTTGATGCTCGGCGGCCGGCGCGGCATCACGGACGGCGGTTGGGGTCCCACGAGCGTCGCCGAGTTGCTGCCTGTACGGCTGCCTGAGCTCGACGGGCCGAGCTTCGTGCGCGAGCCCGCGAAAGCGATGCTCGCGCCGGCCGGCCTGACTTCGGCGATCACGCGCCTCGAGCCGAGCGAAGAGGCGAACCGAGCCGCGTGGGAAGGGTTGCCCGATCTCGCGGACTTCCAGACGCTCGGCGAGCTGAAACCCGGCGCGGAGACGCTGCTCGAAGCGCAGTTCGCCGGCAACACCGCGCCGCTGCTCGTGCAGCAGCGCTACGGCCTCGGCAACGTCTATGTGCTCGCCACCGGCGGCACGTGGCGCTGGCAGATGCAGCTGCCGCACGAGGATCAGCGCCACGAGACGTTCTGGCGCCAGTTCCTGCAAGCGGCCGCGACGACGGCCCCGCAACCCGTGACGCTGACGTCGGAGCGCGTGTTCTACGGCGACGAAAGCACCGTCATGCTGCGCGCCGAGGTCCGCGACAAGGCGTACAAACCCGCCGCCGATGCCGCCGTCACGCTCGAGGTCAGCGACGGCATGGGGCCGCCGACGACGCTCGAGATGACGCCCGTCGCAGGCGAGCGCGGGCTGTACGAGGCCGCGTACGAGACGACGCACACCGGCGTGTTCAGGTTCGAAGCCGTCGCGAAGTCTTCGGCAGCCCCCGGCACGGACGCAACGCTGCCAGCAGCTGCCGCCGAGCTCGGCCGTGCGCGTTTCGCCGTGCGGCGCGAGGACGGCGTCGTCGAGCACTATCACGTACAGCAGAACCGGCCGCTGCTCGAGCGGCTCGCGGCCGCCACGGGCGGTACGTACTTCCCCGTCAGCGACGTCAGCAAGTTGCCGGAAGCCGTGAGCTTTTCCGAGGCCGGCAGTGTCGAACGCCAAGTGCTCGATCTATGGAACATACCGCTCGCGTTCTTGCTGCTCCTGCTGCTGAAGTCCGCCGAGTGGCTCGTACGCCTCTACTGGGGCCGGCTGTGAGCGTGCGCATCGCGGCGGCCGTGCTGCTTGTCGTCGGCGCCGCCGCGCCCGCGCACGCGGAGCTCTACTACGTGATCGTCGGCGGTCTCGGCGGCGAGGCGCAGTACACGGAGCAGTTCGCGAAGGACACGGCGGCCCTCGCGGCCGTCGCGCGGCGCACGACGGCGCCGAACCGCGTCACGCTGCTGCAAGGCGAGGGCGCCACTCGCGAGGCGGTCGTGAAAAGCCTCGAGTCGTTGCGCACGAAAGCCAAGGCCGCGGACAACCTCGTCGTGATGTTGGTCGGGCATGGCAGCTACGACGGCGAGGCGTACAAGCTGAACCTTGCGGGTCCCGACATCGACGGCGACGAGCTCGCGAAGTTGCTCACGGCCGTACCGGCGCGCTCGCAGCTCGTGGTCAACGCGACGAGCGCGAGCGGAGCCGTTCTCGACAAATGGGCCGCCGAAGGCCGCACGTTGATCACGGCCACGCGCAGCGGCTTCGAGCGCAACGCGACACGCTTCGCGCAGCATTTCGCGGCCGCCCTCGCAGCGGGCTCGGCCGACATCAACAAGAACGGCGCGATCACGGCGCAAGAGGCGTTCGACTACGCTTCGCGCAGCGTCGCCGACAGCTTCGAGAAGGACGGCGCGCTCGCGACCGAGCACCCGCAGTTGAAGGGCGGTGCGGCTGGCCGCTTCACGGTCGCGCGTCTCGCTTCCGCCGGCCCGCCGGAACCGGCCGTGACGAATCCCGCCGTTGCGGCGCTCGTCGCCGAGCGCGAGAAGCTCGACGAGGACATCGAGTCTCTGCGCGCGCGGCGCGAATCGATGGCGACCGACGTCTATCTCGCAGAGCTCCAGAAGCTGCTCGTGCAGCTCGCGGAGGTGCAGGGGAAAATCGACGCGGCGCAGCCGAGGCCGGCGCAATGACGGCACGCGCGTGGCTCGGCGCAGTTGCAGCGTGTGCTGCTGCGACGGCCGCGCAGGCGCTCACGATCGAGTACTCGCTCGACCGCCCGAAGGAGTTGCTCGCGTGCGACGAGCAAGCCAACCGCGGCGCGCGAGCCGAAGCCGCGGCCTGCTATCGCCGCTTGGTCACGGCCAGCACGGATTCGCGTATCAAGGCCGACGCGGCGCGCGCGGCCGGCGACGTGCGCGGCGCGAACGGCTTCTTCCAAGCCGCGCTCAAGGAATATCCCGAGGATCCGGCGCTGCGAACGCGGTGGGGCGAGCTGTTCGCCGCTACGCATCAGAACAACGAGGCCATCAAGCTGTTCGAGGAAGCGCTCGAGCTCGACGGCACGTACGCGCCCGCGAAGATCGGTCTCGCGAAGGTCGCCGCGGGCCGGTACGAGGAGAAGACGGGCGAGTGGGCCAAGCAGGTCATCGACGAGAAACCCGACGAGGCGCTCGAAGCGTATCTGTTGCTCGCGCGCGCCGCGCTCGAGGACGGCGCCATCGACGCCGGCGACGACGCGCTCGACGAAGCGCTCGAGCTCGCCGAGGACCATGACCGCTCGCCGCTCGAGATCTACGCGCTGAAGGCGTCGGTCGACTTGCTGCGCAACACGACGAACAGTCCGTGGACGCAGCGCGCGCTCGCGCTGAACGCGGGTTACGGCGACATCTACGCGATCCCGGCGCACTTCTACGTGATCACGCGGCGCTACCGCGAAGCCATCGCGTTGCTGCAAAAAGCCGTCGACATCGAGCCCGATCTGTACACCGCTCACGCGGAGCTCGGCCAGAATCTGCTGCGCGAGAACAAGGTCGACGAAGCACGGCCGCACCTCGAGCTTGCGTTCCGCGGCGATCCGTTCAGCGCCGTCAACGTCAACACGCTGCGGCTCATCGACAGCTTCGACAACTTCGTGCTGACGCCGCACGCGGCGAAGCCGGCTGCGCCGGGCTCGAATGCCGCGAACAATCCCGGTGTGCTGCTGCGCTTGCACAAGGACGAGACGGCCGTGCTCGAGCCGTACGTGCTCGATCTCGTCGACCGCACGATTCAGGCGTACAGCAAGCGTTACAACTTCGAGCTCAAGCAGCCCGTGATCGTCGAGCTGTATCCCGATCACGACGACTTCGCGGTGCGCATCGCCGGGTTGCCGGGCATCGGCCTGCTCGGCGTCACGTTCGGCTACCTCGTCGCGATGGACAGCCCGACGGGCCGCGCGGACAGCAGCTTCCACTGGGGCACGACGCTGTGGCACGAGATGGCGCACGTGTTCACGCTCGAGGCCACGAACCATCTCGTGCCGCGCTGGTTCAGCGAGGGTGTGTCGGTATACGAGGAGTGGAGCACGGGGCCGCTGAAGGGCCGGCACATTCCGCTGCCGGTGTTCGCCGCGATGAAGGAGGACAAGTTCCTGCCCGTCGCGGAGCTCGACCGCGGCTTCATCCGGCCCGAGTACGAGGCGCAGGTCATCGTGTCGTACATGCAGGCCGGCTTGATCTGCGAGTACATCGCGGGCCGCTTCGGCCAAGAGGGGCTCGCGCGCATGCTCGATCAGTTCCGCGACGGCAAGGATACGGCGCAGGCGATCCAAGGCGCGCTCGGCATCTCGGCAAGCGACTTCGACGAAGGCTTCGCTGGGTACGTCGACAGCCAGCTCGGCTCCGTCGTCGCGCAGCTCGACGTCTGGCAAGAAAAACAAAAAGACCTGCACGAGACCGTGCAGAGCGAGAACTGGCAGAGCGTGGTTGGGAAAGCCGCCGAGGTCATCGAGCTGTTCCCCGACTACGTCGACGAGGGCAGCGCCTACATCGCGAAGGCCCGCGCGCACCGCGAGCTCGGCGAGACCGCGCTCGCGACGAGCACGCTGCTCGAATACCGCAAGCGCGGCGGCTACGACCCCGACGCGTTGATCGCACTCGCGCGCACGCTCGGCGACGCAGGCCGCAGCGACGAATCGCTCGACGTGTTCAAGGACGTGCTGATGGTCGCGCCGCTGCGCGCCGAGGTGCACCGCGACTACGGCGACCGGCTCATGAGCGCGAATCGCCCGCGCGAGGCGCTCGTCGAGTTCCAGGCGTTCCTCGCGATGAATCCGCAGGATCTCGCGGACGCGCACTACCGGCTCGCGAAGTCCTACGTGGCCCTCGAAGACAAAGCCAAGGGCCGCGAACATTTACTGTATGCTCTGGAAATAGCCCCCCATTATCGTGAAGCCCAACAGCTGCTACTGGAGATCGTACGTTGAGCGCAGAGAACCAACTCGACACGCAAGAAACACGCGCGCTGATCGAGAGCTTCCAGTCGTCTTTCAAGCAGATCCGCGAAGAGGTCCGCAAGATCATCGTCGGCCAGGACGAGGTCGTCGAGCACTTGCTGATGACGCTGCTCGTCGGCGGGCATTGCCTGATCACCGGCATGCCGGGCACGGCGAAGACCTTGCTCGTGCGAACGCTCGCTAGCGCGCTCGGCCTCACGTTCAAGCGCATTCAGTTCACGCCGGACCTGATGCCGACCGACGTCACGGGCACCGACATCCTCGAAGAGGATCAGAGCACGGGCCGCCGCACCTGGACGTTCGTGCCGGGCCCGTTGTTCACGAACGTGCTGCTCGCCGACGAGATCAACCGCACGCCGCCGAAGACGCAGTCCGCGCTGCTCGAAGCGATGCAGGAATTCTCCGTCACGGTTCGCGGCCACCATCACAAGATCGAGCGCCCGTTCTTCGTGCTCGCGACGCAGAACCCGATCGAGCTCGAAGGCACGTATCCGCTGCCCGAAGCTCAGCTCGACCGCTTCTTGTTCAACGTGCTGCTCGACTACCTCTCCGCGGAGGACGAGGTAGACGTCGTGACGCGCAACACGACGCGCATGGAGTTGCCCGACATCAATCCGTGCACGACGCCGCAGGAGATTCTCAAGTTCCAGTGGCTCGTGCGCCAGGTGCCCGTGTCGCAGGTGGTCAGCCGATATGCCGTCGACCTCGTGCGCGCGACGCGGCCGAACGATCCGAACGCGCCCGCGATGGTCAAGAAGTACGTCCAGTACGGCGCGAGCGTCCGCGCGACGCAGTTCATCACGCTCGCCGCGAAAGCGCGCGCGCTGATGCAAGGCCGTTATCACGTCACGCACGAGGACATCGCTTCGCTCGCGTTGCCGGTCATGCGGCATCGCGTGCTGACGAACTACTTCGCCGAGTCCGACGGTATCGACACCGACCAAGTCCTCACGGACTTGGTCAAGAACGTCGGCGCCGACAGTAGGCAAGCCCGCGTAGGCTAGTAACCATGGCCGCAGGGAGCGCGATACCGCAGCATCTGCTGGCGCCCGAGACGCTCGCGGGGCTCGCGAATCTCGACCTCGTCGCGCGCGCCGTCGTGAACGGCTTCCTGACGGGCATGCACCGCTCGCCGTTCTTCGGCTTCAGCCAAGAGTTCGCCGAGTATCGCGCGTACGCCGAAGGCGACGATCCGCGCTTCGTCGACTGGAACGTCTACGCGCGCACCGACCGCACGTACATCAAGCGCTACATCGGCGAGACGAACACGCGGCTCGTGATCCTGCTCGACGCGAGCGCGTCGATGGGCTTCGGCAGCGGCAAGGTCACGAAGCTCTTGTACGGCAAGTTTCTGGCTGCGACGCTCGCGTACCTCGCGGCGCGGCAGCACGACGCGGTCGGCCTCATCGTGTTCGACGACAAGATCCGCGAGCATCGCCGCGCCTCGACTCGCGGCGGCCGCTTGAGCGGAGTGCTGCACGCGATCGATCGCGCCGAGCCCGGCACCGGTACGGACCTCAAGGTTCCGTTCGAGCGCTTTCACGAGGTCGAGCACGGGCGCGGGCTCGTCGCCGTGATCTCGGATTTCTACTGCGATCCCGACGCGCTGCTGAAAAGCGTGCAGCCGCTCGCGTATCAAGGGCAGGACGTGATCCTGTTCCAGTTGCTCGATCCGCAGGAGCTGAAGCCGGTGCTCAAGGAGTCGGCGCTGATCGAGGACATGGAGAGCGGGCAGACGATGGAAGTGTCGCCGATCTACATGAGCTCGAAGTACCGCGAACGCATCGACGCCCACGTCGAATTGATGCACAAGTCCGCGCTGCGCGCGGGCGCCGACCATCGGCTCGTGAACATCACGGAGCCGCTCGACAGCGTACTGCGCTCGTATCTTCTTTTCCGTCAGCGGCGAGGTTGACCGATGAGCCTGCTCGCTCCCGCATTCCTGCTCGGCCTGTTGGCGGTCGGGTTGCCGTGGTGGCTGCACAGGCTGTCGTCGGATAATCCGAACAAGCAGAAGTTCAGCTCGCTGATGTTCCTCGAGCCCGGCGAGCCGCGGCGCGTGCTCGCGAAGAAGGTTCAGTACCTGCTGCTGCTCGCGCTGCGCGTCGGCGTGCTCGTGCTGCTCGCGCTCGCGTTCGCGGAGCCGGCCATATGGCGCACGCCGCAGGCGGGGGGTGACGCCGACGGCGCACGTCTACATCTGATCGTGCTCGACGGATCGGCATCGATGGGGTACGGCGACCGTTGGGACCGCGCTCGCGCGGCCGCCAACGACGTGCTCGACGACATCGGCGCCGAAGACCGCGCGCAGATCGTGCTCGCGGGCCGCCAGTTCGAAGTGCTCGGCCCCGCGACGGCCGACGTCGCCTCGCTGCGCCAAACGCTGAACACGGCCGAGCCCGGGCTGTTCCGGCTCGAGTACGGGCAGCTCATGCGCTCGATCGACGGCCTGATCCGCACGGCCGAGCTACCGGTCGTGCTCGATCTCGTGACCGACGTACAGGCGACCGGGCTGCCGACGCGGTTCGGCGAGCTCGCGCCGCGGCGCCCGGCCGAAATTGTTCTGCACGACGTCACGGACGGCGCGGCCGAGAATTGGACCGTCGACAGCTTCGGCGCGTCGACGGTGACCGGCGAGCTCACGGCCAGCATCCGCAGCTTCGCAGCGGACGACGCGACTAGGACCGTCACGCTTTCGCAGAACGGCCGCGAGGTCGGCGAGCAAGAGGTCGCAGTGCCGGCCGGCGGGCGCGCCGAGGTGGCTTTCCCTGCGCTCGATCTCGCGAGGGGCTCGAATCGAGTCGAGGTCGCGGTCTCGCCGGCCGACGATCTCGTGGCCGACGATCGCCGCTATCTCGCGATCAAGCGCCCCGAGCCGCGCAAGGTTCTCGTCCTTGCGCAAAACGTCGAGGGCCGCGGGCCGCTGTTCACGAGCGCCGCGCTCGAGACGCTGACGACGCTCGCGTTGACGGCCGACGTGCGCACGACGCCGCTCGGCGATCCGCCGCTGCTCGATTACAGCTTCGTCGTCGTGACGGACGTGGGGTTGCTCGACGCCGCGCAAGCCAAGGCGATTCAAGATTATGTCGAAGGCGGCGGCCGCGCCCTGCTCGCGACGGGTCCGCGCTCGGGCGGGCTCACGACGTTGCCGATCACGGGCCAAGCGCTGCGCACGAACCCGCAGATGGGCGCGCGGGCCGGCGTCGCGATCGGCGAGGTCGATGCGACTCACCCGGTGCTGCGCGGTGTCGAGGAATTGCGGGCCGCGAACTTCACGCGTTCCGTCAACGTCGAACCGGCTGAAGCCGACCGGGTGCTGATGAGCCTCGCCGACGGGACGCCGTTGCTGCTCGAGCGGACGATGGGGGCGGGGCGCGTGCTGCTGTTCACATCCTCGCTCGACCGCGAGTGGAATGATCTACCCGTGCAGCCTGCGTTCGTACCCCTCATGGCCGGCATCGCCAACCATCTGCTCGGCGGCGCAGGTTTCACGAGTGAGGCCGATCTCGGCAGCACGCTGGCTTCACGCGCGCTCGGGTTCGCGGGGGCGCAGATTTTCGACCCGCGCGGCGGCGCCGCGCTGGGGCTCGGCGCGGGCAGCGAAGACGTGCTGCTCGACCAGGTCGGGTTCTACGAGGTCGTCGGCGGCGGAACGAGCGAGCTGGTGGCGGTGAATTTCGACGCGCGCGAATCGGACTTGAAGCCCGTGGACGCGACGACGCTCGAGCGCTGGCGGGGCCTCGGTGTGCGGCCCGGCGAGCAGGTCACGCCGGTGGCCGCGGCCGCAGAGACCGACAGCGTGCCGAGCTCGATCGGGCCCTGGCTCGTGACCGTGCTGTTACTGCTCGTTGTCATGGAATCCCTGGTAGGAAACTGGCATCTTAGGATTCGTAGAGGAGTGGCCGCATGACAGCCCAGTCGCAGCTAGAAGCCTACCTCGGCGAATTTCGCCAGCGCTTGAAGGCGCTCATCGTCGCGCGCGGCGCGGCGATACTTGCCGTCGCGGCTCTAATCGTCACGCTGCTCGCCGTCTACTTGGGCATCCGCCGCGCCTTCGATCCGCAGATCGTCATCAGCGCGCGGGTCGTGTTGCTGCTGCTCGTGGCCGGCATCGCCATCGGTCTCGTCGCGTTGCCGCTGCGCGCCCTGAAGCGCAGCCGCGGCATCAAGGACATCGAGCGGCGCGCGCCCGACTTCAACGGCCGCCTCGAAACCTACGACGGCATCGTGCACGGTCCGCCGGAGCGTGCCACGCCGTTCTTGGGGCTGCTCGCGGAGGACGCGCTGAATTTCGCGCGCCGTATTCCGGTCGCTCTGAAAGTCCCGGCCCTGCACGTGCGGGCGCCGGCCGCGCTCGCGATCGCTGCCTTTGCCGTGATCCTCGGCACCGCGCTGTTCGGCCCGGCCAATTGGCGGTACGGCGTTCGCAACCTCTGGGCCGGCTGGCTCGTCTCGGACACGCTGCCACCGCAGTACCTCGCGGTGCTGCCGGGCGATAGCACGGTCCGCCGCGGCGGCGATCTGCACGTCACGGCTTCGGCCGAAGGCTTCGCGCCTTCGCGCATGGAAGTCTTCGCGCAGTTCCAGGCCGGTGCGGCCTGGGAAAGCGCGCCGATGACGCGCACGGCGGACGGCTTCGACTTCACGTTCTTCGCGCTGCGCGAGCCGATGCGCTACTACGTGCAGGCGGCGGGTTTGCGCAGCCCCGAGTACGGCGTCGACGTCGTCGACTTGCCGCGCATCACGAGTCTCAAGCTCACGTACAACTATCCGAACTGGACGAAGCTCGAGCAGCTCGTTCAGGAGCCCGGCAGCGACATTCGCGCAGTCGAGGGCACTCAAGTCACGGTCGAGCTCGCCACGGATCAGCCGCTCGAGGCGTCCGAGCTCGTCGTCGACGGGCAGCGCGTCGCGATGCAATCCGTGAACGGCGTGAATACGGCCACGCTCGACGTCGCGAAGGACGGCGAGTATCACGTCTCGACGCTGTTCAACGGCGACTCCGTGAACATCACGGACGACTACTTGATCGAGGTCATTCCCGACAACAAGCCCGTCGTGAAGGTCGTCAAGCCGGGCCGCGACTGGCGCGCGAGCAACATCGAAGAGGTCACCGTCCGCGTCGAAGCGAACGACGACTTCGGGCTCGACCGCGTCGAAGTGCGCTACTCCGTGAACGGTGGGGAGTGGAAGACCGCGCCGATCGACGTCGACGGCAACGCTGTCGTCGGGCAGCAGGTGCTGTTCCTCGAGGAGATGACGCAGCCCGTCATTGCGTCCTCGCCGGCTGCCGGCGACGGCGGTTCGCGGTTGCCGCAGTTCCAGAACGGAATCGAGGAGCTGCGCATCCGGCCGCGCCTGCCGAACATCGACGAGCCTGCGACCGACGAGCCCGCGCAACCCGCGGCGCAAGCGGCGCCTGCGCCGAGCGGCGACGCGCAAGAGCGGCCGCTCGAGCCCGGCGACGTCATTTCGTATTACGCGGTGGCCGAAGATCGCGGCCGCGAGGTGCAGACGGATCTCTTCTTCGTCGAGGTGCAGCCGTTCAACCGCAACTTCTCGCAGGGCCAGGGCGGCGGCGGTGGCGGTGGCGGTGGCGGTGGCGGCGGCCAGCAGCAAGACGAGATCTCGCGGCGGCAGAAGGAAATCCTCGTCGCGACGTGGAACCTCATCAAGGAGCGCAGCGAGGAGACCTCGAGCTACCTCGACGAGCAGCAGCTGCACGACAACTCGCAAATGCTGGCTGATTTGCAGCGCACGTTGGCCGAGCAAGCGCGCACGCTCGCGAGCCGTACGCGCGCGCGCGGCCTCACGGGCGCCGATCCGCGCATTCAAAAATTCATCGAGAGCCTCGAGCAGGCCGCGAAGGCGATGGACCCGGCGGCCGAGCGGCTCGGCGACGTCGAACTCGACCAAGCCGTGCCGTCCGAGCAGGATGCGTTGCAGCATCTGCTCCGCGCCGAAGCCGTGTTCACGGATATCCAGGTCGCGTTCCAGCAGCAGGGCGGCGGCGGTGGCGGCGGCATGGCCGGCCGCGACTTGAGCGAGCTGTTCGAGCTCGAGATGGATCTCGAGAAGAACCAGTACGAGACGGAATCGCCGGTCACCTTCAATGAAGGCGGCGGCTCGGAGCAAGAGCAGGTCGACGACGCGATTCGTAAGCTCCAAGAGCTCGCGCGCCGCCAGGAGCAGCTCGCGAATCAGGCGAACCGCCGCAACGGCCTCACGGACCAGGAGCGCTGGCAGCAGGAGACGCTGCGCCGCGAGACCGAGGAGCTCAAGAAGCAGCTCGAGGAAATGCAGCAGCGTCTCGCGCAGGCGCAGCAGCAGCAAGGGCAGCAGGGCCAGCAGCAGCAAGGTCAGCAGAACCAACAAGGCCAGCAGGGTCAGCAAGGCCAACCGAGCCAGGCGAACGCGAACGGCCAGCAAGGTCAAGGCGGCGCGCAGCAAGCCATCGATCAGTTGAACCAGGCGCTGCAAGCCATGAACCAGGCGAGCGGCCAAGGTGGGCAAGGGCAGCAGCAGATGACGCCCGAGGAAGCGCGGCGCGCCATCGAGCAAGCGCGCCGGCAGCTCCAGGAAGCGTTGCAGCAGCTCACGTCCGAGCGGCAAGCGGCCGTCAACGAAGCGTTCCAGGATCTCGCGCAGCGCTCGCAAGAGCTCTACGACGAGCAGCGCCAAGCCGCGCAGGACCTGCAGGAAGCGATACGTAGCGGTGCCGCCGACCAGGGCACGCGCCGCCGCGGCAGCCTGCCCGACGATCAGGCTGAGGATCTCGCCGATCGCAAGTACGAGTTGCAGCAAGAGCTCGAAGCGCTCGAGCAGGACATTCAGCGAGTCGCGCAGCAATTCCGCGATCAAACGCCGGAAGCGAGCGCGGCGCTGAACGAGGCGCTCGCGGAGCTGCAAAGCGTGCAGGCCGGCGCCCGCCTACGTTACGGCGCCGACGCGATCCTGCGCGGTGCCGGTGCGCAGGTTGCGGCGACGGACTCGGTCACGACCTCGGCGTTGCGCGACTTGCAGCGCAATACCGAAGAGGCGCAAGCCCTCGCGAATTCGGAGGCCGTGGCCGGCGAGCGCGCGGAACAGGATCCGAACGCCGAGCTGCGCGCGCAGATTCAGGACTTGCGCCGCCAGCTCTCGGACATCACGCAGCAAGCGCAGGGCCAGAACGGTCAACAGAACGGGCAGCAGCCCGGCCAAGGGCAGCCCGGTCAGCAAGGTCAGCCAGGCCAGCAAGGGCAACCCGGCCAAGGCAATGCGCAAGCGAATGCCGGTGGCGGGCAAGTCGGCGATCGCAACGGCGGCTTCGGCCCCGGCGGTGCCGGCAACTTCTACGACTGGCGCCGCGGCGGCGTTTGGGATCCGCGCAATCGCGCGTTCTGGGAGAACCCCGGCGCGATCGACAACGTACAGCAGCAGCTGAACGACGCGTCGCGTGAGCTGCTCACTCGCAGCAACGATCTGCGTGCTCAGGGCCTGTCGGAGGAAGAGCTGCGCGCCGTGCGCGAGCTCGCCGAAGCGCTGCGCGGCAGCATCACGGGCAACCCGGATCTGATCGAGCAAGAGTTCCAGCAGCTCGTCAATCTCGCCGAGCAACTCGAGCTCAAGCTCGCGGCGGATTCCGAAGGCGCCGACCGCGCAGCCGTGCGCGCGCAAGCGCCGACGCAAGTCGCTCCGGGCTTCGAAGAGTCGGTCGCCGAGTACTATCGCCGGCTCAGCCGCTCCGACCGCTAACCCGCCGAGCCGCAGAACGCGGAGCACGAACCGTGGGCAAGATGATTCGCTTGCAAGCGAAGGACGGCCACGAGCTCGACGCCTACGTCGCGGAGCCGAAGGGGAAGCCGAAAGGCGGCATCGTCGTGGTGCAAGAAATCTTCGGCGTCACGAATCACATCAAGCGCGTCGCCGACCAATACGCAGCGCAAGGCTACAAAGCCGTCGCTCCCGCGATGTTCGATCGCGTCGAGCGCAACGTCGGGCTCGACTACTCGCAGATCCAAAAGGGCCTCGAGTACATGCACCAGTTGAAATGGCCGAACACGCTGGCCGATCTCGAAGCCGCGGCGAACGAAGCTCGCGGCGCCGGCAGCGCGTCGGTCGTGGGCTTCTGCTGGGGCGGCACCGTCGCGCACGTCGCGGCCAGCGAGCTCGATCTCGACGCAGCCGTCTCGTACTACGGCGGCGGCGTCGCGAAGATGCTCGACAAGAAGGCGCAGTGCCCGATCATGTATCACTTCGGCGATCAGGACGCGTCGATTCCGCTGCCCGACGTCGAAAAAGTAAAGAGCGCGAACCCGAAGAGTCCGTTGCACGTCTATCCCGGAGCCGGGCACGGGTTCAATTGCGATGAGCGCGGCAGCTACAGCGCGAAAGACGCCAAGCTCGCCTTCGAGCGTTCGCTCGAGTTCTTGCGTAAGCAGACGGCCTGAGCCGGCTGCCTTCCCACACTTAAGAATGCTATAGGCATGAAGCGTTTGGACTTCTTCGCGTCGAGCTTCCGCGACGCGATGCCATAATCGCGCCACGAGCGACTGGCCTTTGCACTCATGGAAGCGACGATCCGGACCCACAACTTGCAGCGCCACTACGAGATGGGTACCGAGACCATCCATGCGCTGCGCGGCGTGAATCTGACCGTCAATCGCGGCGAATACGTCGCGATCATGGGCCCGTCGGGCTCCGGCAAGTCGACGCTCATGAACATGATCGGCTGCCTCGATTCGCCCGATGACGGCGAGTACTGGCTGAACGGCAAGCTCGTGTCGAAGATGCGCGACAAGGAGCTGGCACGCGTTCGCAACAAGGAGGTTGGCTTCATCTTCCAGACGTTCAACCTGCTGCCGCGTGCGCACGCTCTGCACAACGTCGAGCTGCCGCTGATTTACGCCGGCATGAAGCGCAAGGAGCGCATCGCGCGAGCGAAGCAGTCGCTCGAACGCGTGGGTTTGGGCGAGCGCATGATGCACCGGCCGAGCGAGATGTCGGGCGGCCAGCGGCAGCGCGTTGCGGTGGCGCGCGCGCTCGTCACTGAGCCGAGCATTCTGCTCGCGGACGAGCCGACCGGAAATCTCGATTCGACGACGAGCCGCGATATCATGGCGCTCTTCGACGCGCTGAACACCGCGGGTCACACGATCGTCGTCGTCACTCACGAGCACGACATCGCGGTGCATGCGAAGCGAATCATCACGTTCCGCGACGGGATGGTCGCGGAAGACATCGTCAACAACCAACGAACGACTCATTGAACATGCGTAGTCTCTTCTGGCTGATTCCGGTTGCGGTGCTGGTGGGTTGCGAGAAGGCGCCCGAAGTCATCGCGCCCGCCGTTTACGACTCGGCTCCCGTCGAGACGCGCACGATCCAAGTCACGGTCGATGCCGCCGGCGTCGTCGAGCCCGAGTCGATCATCGAGGTGAAGTCGAAGGCGTCGGGCGAAGTGCTGACCGTTCACGCCGAGACCGGCGACATCGTCCCGGCGGGCTCCTTGCTCGTCGAGATCGACAAGCGCACGCCGCGCAATAGCCTCTCGCAGACGGAGGCAACACTCGCGGCGGCCCAAGCGCGCCGGCAGATCGCGCAGACGCAGATGGACCGCGCGCAGACGCTGTTCAAGTCGCAGACTCTGACGAAGGCCGACGTCGAGCAGACGCAGCTCGAGTTCGCGAACGCCGAGTCGCAGGTCGTCGGAGCGAAGGTCGCCGTCGAGAACGCGCGCATCACGCTCGAGGACACCGACGTGCGCGCGCCGATCACGGGCACGGTCATCGAGAAGACCGTCGAGCCTGGCACGGTCATCGCGTCGACGACGCAGAACGTCAGCGGCGGCACCACGCTCATGAAGATGGCCGATCTCACGACGGTCCAGGTGCGCACGCGCGTCGACGAAACGGACATCGGCAAGGTCCAGCCCGGCATGCGCACGAGAGTGACGGTCGCGGCCTATCCGAACCAGCCGTTCGAAGGCGAAGTCTTGAAGATCGAGCCGCAAGCGCTCGTCGAGCAGAACGTCACGCAGTTTTCCGTGCTGATCAAGATCGCGAATCGCGGCGGGCTCTTGAAGCCCGGCATGAACGCGGACGTGCAGATCCAGATCGCGAACCGCGACGGCGTGCCGGCCGTGCCGACGGCCGCGCTGCGTGCCGAGACCGACGTGCCGCTGACCGCGCTCATGCTCGGGCTCGACGAGGCCGCGCTGCGCAAGGAAATCTGGCCCGAAGGCGGGCCGGCGGCATCCGCAGGCAAGAACACCGTGTCGATCGGCGGCCGTCAGATCGAGCTGCCGGCCGGCGTCGATGCCGAAAAGGTCACGGCGCTCATGCAGAAGCGCCAGAGCGGCCAAGAGCTCACGGCCGAGGACCGCGCGTTGATGCGCTCGGTGTTCCAGCAGGCGGGCGGCGGAAACTTCGGCGGCGGCGGCCCTCCGGGCGGTTTCGGCGGCGGCGGTCCCCCGGGCGGTGGCAACTTCCGCGGCCCGGGCGGCGGCGGCTTCGTCAACGGCGCGTCGCCCCAAGCGCCGGCTGCGCGCAGCGCGAGCTCCGACTACTTGTTCGGTGGCGAGTACTGGGTCGTCGCTCTGCGCGGTAACGAGCCCGTTCCGGTCGCCGTGAAGACGGGCCTCACGGACCTCGAGTACAGCGAGGTCGTGTCCGGCCTCGAGCCCGGCGACAAGGTGCTGCTCTTGCCGAGCACGAGCCTCTACGAGCAGCAGGAGCGCTTGCAGGAATTCATCAGCCAGCGCTTCGGCTCGACGACGCCGTTCCAGCAACCGCAGCAGCAGAACCAGAACTTCGGCCGCTTCTTCCGCTGAGCCGCGCCGTGCCGCGGCAGCGCCGCTTCGACCTGCCGGGCCTTTCGCTCGCGGCGGAAATCTGGGGCTCGCCCGGCGAGCGTCCCGTCATCGCTTCACACGGTTGGCTCGATAACGCCGGCAGCTTCGATCTGCTGGCGCCGCTGCTGCCGGGCTGCGAGATCGTCGCGCTCGATCTTGCGGGCCACGGCTTCAGCGATGCGCGCTCCGCCGACTCCGCTTACAACCTCTGGCAAGACGCGGGCGATCTGCTCGACGTCGCGAACGCGATGGGCTGGGAGCGCGTCACGCTGCTCGGTCATTCGCGCGGAGCCGGAATTTCGATGCTGTTCGCCGGCACGTTCCCTGAGCGAGTCGACAAGCTCGTGCTGCTCGAAGGCGGGCTGCCGCTGACGGCCGAAGCCGGCGAAGCGCCGGCAGGGCTCGCGCAAGCGTTGCTCGAGAGCCGCGCGCTGCGCGACAAGAGCGGCCGCGTCTTTCGCGAGCGCGCGACGGCGATCGCCGAGCGGGCAGGCGGATTCTCGAAGGTCACGGTCGAGGCCGCCGAGTTGCTCGCGCGCCGCTCGCTGCGCGAAGTGCCGGGCGGCGGGTTCCAATGGCACGCCGACCAACGCTTGAAGGCGCAATCCGAGCTGCGCATGACTCCGGATCACGTTCGCGTGTTCGCGCGCCGCGTAACGGCGCCGGTGCTGCTGCTGTTCGCCGAGAAAAGTCCGTTCGTCGACCGGCCGCTCTATCGCGAGCTGCCTTCGCTGTTCGCCGACGTCGAGGTCGGCCACGTGCCGGGCGGTCATCACTTCCATCTCGAAGGGTCGGAAGGCGTCATCGCCGAGCGGATTCGCGCGTTCCTCGCCCGCTAGCGGCGAATTGTTAGCGGCTGCCGAAGCGGCTAGAGTCGAGGCCCCGCAAGCGGAGCGCGCGCCATGAAGGTCTTCGTCGTTTCCAAAGGCTCGACGGGATTCGACGGCTTGAAGCCGGCCGAACGCGAGCGTCCGAGCCCCGGCGCCGGGCAAGTGCTCGTGCGCATGCGCGCCGCGTCGCTGAATTTCCGCGATCTTGCGATCGTCGCCGGTAAGTACTTTCGCGGGCCGCTGACGCAGGACACGGTGCCGCTGTCGGACGGGGCCGGTGAGGTCGCGGCCGTCGGCGCGGGTGTTACGGAATTCAAGGCCGGCGATCGCGTCGTCGCGACGTTCACGCAAGGTCATCCGCCGGCCGCGCTCGGTTTTCCGCTCGACGGCGCGCTCTCCGAGTATCAGGTGTTCCAGGCCGACGGGCTTCTGAAGTTGCCGCCGCACCTCTCGTTCGAGGAAGCCGCGACGCTGCCGTGCGCGGGTGTGACCGTGTGGAACGCGCTCATGCACGGCCCGCGGACCTTGAAGGCCGGCGAGACCGTGCTCGCGCTCGGCACGGGCGGCGTCTCGATCTTCACGCTGCAAATCGCGAAGATGGCCGGCGCGCGCGTGATCATCACGTCGTCGAGCGATGCGAAGCTCGAGCGCGCCCGCGCGCTCGGCGCCGACGAGTGCATCAACTACAAGACGACGCCGGACTGGGACAAGAAGGTGCTCGAGCTCACGGACGGGCAGGGCGCCGAGCACGTCATCGACACGGGCGGCGTCGGCACTCTGCCGAAGTCTTACATGGCCGTCGGCCCGAACGGGCTCGTCAGCGTGATCGGCGTCATGACGCGGCCCGAGGGCGACTTGAGCCCGTATCCGCTCATGACGAAGTTCGCGATGGTGCGCGGCATCTTTGTCGGCGCGCGCGAGCATTTCGATGCGCTCATGAAGGCCGTGGCCGTCAACGAGCTCAAACCCGTCATCGACAAGACGTTCGACTTCGACGCGGCGCCGGAAGCCTACAAGTACCTGAAGTCCGCGCAGCATTTCGGCAAGGTCGTCATCAAGATTTGACGCGCGCGTGCGCGCGTCGCGCCAGCCGATATTGACAACGCGAGTCGCGCCCACCCACACTCGCCGCAGTGCATCGGTTCGCACGCGAGTGCGACGAAGAGGGAATCCGGTGAGAAGCCGGAGCTGCCCCCGCAACTGTAAGCCGCGAAGGATTCACTGCGAGATACCACTGAGGCTCGGCGCCTCGGGAAGGTGCGGTGAATCGCAGCGGCCAGCCAGGAGACCTGCCGAGCACGTGATCGTACGTTTCGTCAGCCGGGGTGCGCTGCGCGGAAGTGTCGTGACACGGCTGCTCGTTCAGTGTTGTCCCGCGCTTGCCTCTCTGCCCCAATACCGAGGAAAAGCGCGATGAAAACCGGTTTGAGGCATCTTCCCCCAGGCGCTTCGTTGACTGCGGCTGCCGCCGTGCTCGCCGCATCGACAGCGGCGGCTCAGCCGGCGCCGCCCGACGAGATCGTCGTCACCTCGAGCATCATCGCTCAGCCGCGCCGGCAGATCGGCACGGCCGTCTCCGTCATCGATGCCGAAGAAATCGAGTTGCGCGGCTACGAGAACCTCGCAGAAGTCCTGCGCACGCAGACGGGCATCGGCGTCAGCAACTCCGGCGGCGCGGGCAAGGCCACGGCCGTGTCCATTCGCGGTGAGGACAGCTACCGCACGCTGCTGATGATCGACGGCGTCAAGGCGCTCGATCCGAGTGCCACGCAAGTGATGCCGAACTTCGACAGCTTGCTTGCGACCTCCGACTTGCAGCGCGTCGAAGTGCTTCGCGGGCCGCAGGGCTTCATGTACGGCGCGGACGCCGGCGGCGTCGTCAACGTCATCACGCAGCGCGGCGCCGACGATTTCGGCGGCCGAATCGGAGTCGAGGGCGGCGAGTACTCGACGCTCAGAGCCGATGCCGCCGTCTCGGGCGGCGGCGACCGCGGCGACTATTTCGTTTCCGTCGTCGATCTCTCGACCGACGGCTTCAACGCGCGCACGGACGACACGGTGTTGCAAGACGACGATGGCGCCGACAACACGACGGTGCACACGAAGCTCGGCTGGAATGTGACGGACGACGTGCGCCTCCAGTTCGTCGCGCGGGACATCGACGCCAAGGCGCAGTACGACGGCTGCGGATTCTTCGTCCCCGAGCACAACTGTCTCGGCACGACGGAGCAGACGACGTACAAGGTGTCTGCCGACGTTACGGGCGATCTCTTCTCGAATTCCTTCGGCTACAGCGACGTGGATATCGAGCGCGACAACCTCGCCGCAGGCTTCTCCACGTTTCCGACGCAGGGCGGGCTCGCGCGGCTCGAGTACACGGGCAGCTACAAGCCGTCCGGCATGACGACCCTCGTTTACGGCGTCGACCTGCAAGACGAGGAGCTCACGAGTCCCGACGGCTCCGAGAGCCGAGATCAAGACGGCTACTACTTCGAGTACCAAGGCGCTTTCGGCAACGCGTTCTTCCTGTCGCTCGGCGCGCGCTACGACGACAACGAGGACTTCGGCACGCATACGAGCTCGCGCTTGAGCGCGGCCTACGTGCAAGACCTGGGAACCGGCCGATCGCTGAAGTACCGGGCCAGCGTCGGCAACGGCTTCCGGGCGCCGAGCTTGTACGAAGGCGCGTACAACTTCGGAGCATTCGCGTCGCCGCCGGCGGCCGGCCTCGTGCTGACCGAGGAGACGACCGAGGGCTACGACATCGGTATCGAGTACGCGGCGGACGGCGTGCGCTTCGAAGCCACGTACTTCGATCAAGAGATCCAGGACGCCATCGAGTTCGACCTCGCGGCGTTCTCCGGGTACCTGCAGACGCAAGGCGTGAGCACGTCGAAGGGCGTCGAGCTCGCGGCCGACGTAGCGCTCGGCGAGCGCTGGCAGTTGCTCGCGAACTGGACGTACAACGATACCGAGGACGTAGACGGTGCGCAGCGCCTGCGCCGCCCCAAGAATCTCGGCAACCTGGGCGTGCAGTACAGCGCGGCAAACGAGCGGCTCCGGTTTCTCGCGAACTATCGGTTGTCGCGCGACTCGGTCGACACGAACTTCTTCAGCACGGTCCCGCTACCCGACTACGAGGTGCTGGACGTCTCCGCGTCGTTCGACGCAACGGAGTCGATCCAAGTGTTCGGACGCGTGCAGAACGTGACCGACGAGAGCTACCAGGAAGTGCTCGGCTACAACACGGCCGAGAGATCGATCTATGGCGGTGTGCGGTTGCGCTTCTGAGTTAGCCGGCGCGGCGCGCGCGCTTTGGTGTTGCTGCGCGGTTGCGGCGGCCGCCGGCTGCTCGCCGCCGCGCCAGATCAGCGACAGCGGGTTCGGTGCATTCGAGGTGAGCCTCGCGGCATGGAGCGACGGGCTCGCCGTGGCGTGGTACGACACGCGGGACAGCAACGCCGAGCTGTACGTGCGCGTGCTTGGCGCCGGCGGCGAAACGGGGCCGGAGCTGCGCCTGACTCACACGGATATCGAGTCGTACGAAGCCGATATCGCGGCGCTCGAAAACGCGTTCGCCATTGCGTGGTACGAGAGCAAGCACGGCGAAGCGTCGCGCGCACAGCTCGCCGCATGGGCCCGCGACGGCAGCCCGCTCTGGAGCACGCCGCTTGCCGTGGGTTCCGGCTCGAGCCGCAACGCCATCGTGCGCAGCTCCGGCGACGCGCTGTTCTGCGCCTGGATCGAGGCCGAAGCGGACGGTCGCGAGTTCGTCTGGGGCGGCTGGTGGAGCGCCGACGGCCGGCCGCTCGGCGCGCCCGTGCGGCTCGGCGCTGCCGGCGAGACGACGTGGAATTTGAACGCAGCCATCGCGCCGACCGGCGAGGCGTGGGTCGTGTTCGACGCGCAAGCGCAGACACGCGTCGAAGAGCTGTTTGCCGCGCAGCTCGCGGGCGGGCGCGCCACGCTCGCACGGCTCACGGCCGACGACGGCATTCGCTCGAAATACCCGGATCTCGCGTTCACGACCGAGGGACGGGCCGCGATCACGTGGTACGACGAGCGTGACGGCAACCGCGAGGTGTATCTCGCGGCCGCGCGTGCCGACGAGGTGCTCCTGACCGTCGAGGACCGCGCGCGCCGCATCACGACGACACCCGGCGCGTCGATTGGTGCCTATGTCGCTTCGAACGGCAACCGTATCGGGCTCGCCTGGTGCGACGACAGCAGCGGCAACTACGAGGTGTTCTTCCAGACGTTCGATGTCTCGGCGAACGCGTTGGCGCCTCCCGTGAAGCTCAGCAACACGCGGACGAACTCGATGATTCCCGCCATCGAGCCGTGGCGCGACGGTTTCGCGCTTGCCTGGGACGAGGTTACCCAGGGTAACGACTTCATCCACAACGCGGACACGCGCGCCGAGGTCGTGTTCACGACCGTACGCTGAGCGCGCCCGGCCGAACAGATTTCTACGGTTGGGCCGGTGACCCGCCTGCCGTAAGCTACGGCGGCACTCTTGGGGGATTGTCGGCTTTGCGAATCGTGTTGAGCCCGGTCGCTGCTGCGATACGGCGCGCGCTCGTCGGGGCGGGCGTCGGCTTGCTCGTTCCACAGGCGTTCGCGCAACCCGCGCCGGATCGCGAGCGTATCGACGAGATCGTCGTCACCGAGGAGGCGCTGCACCGCTACCGCGTCGAGGACAGCGCGCTCTCGAAGCTCTCCGAGAGCATCCGCGACACGCCGCAGTCGATGACGACGCTGACCAAAGAGATGCTCGACGACCGCGGCCTGCAGTCGCTGAACGACGCGCTGCGCAACGTGCCCGGCATCACGCTCGGCGCCGGTGAGTTCAGCTGGCAAGGCAACAATCCGACGATCCGCGGCTTCAGCTCGCGCGACGACATGTATCTCGACGGCTTGCGCGACTTCGGCAGCTACCCGCGCGATCCGTTCAACTTGGAGACCGTCGAGGTGCTGCTCGGCCCGTCGTCGATTCTGTTCGGCCGCGGCTCGACGGGAGGCGCCATCAATCAAGTCACGAAGGCGCCCGTGCGCGAGCAGTTGACGAACGTCAACGTCAACGTCGGCAGCGACGACACGGTGCGCGCGACGGCGGACATCGGGCGGCCGCTGGCTCTGCTCGGCGACACGTCGGCCTTTCGGCTGAACGTGCTCGCGCACGAAGGCGAAGCGGAGGACCGCGCGGCGCAAACGGAACGGTTCGGTATCGCGCCGAGCCTCGCGCTCGGCCTCGGCACTGATACGCAAGTCGTGCTCGGCTACGTGAAGCAGACCTCGGACGACCGGCCCGACTACGGCTTGCCGTGGCTCGGCGCGAGCCCTGCGCCCGTCCCGCGCAGCAACTACTACGGGTTCGAGGACGACTATCTCGAAACGGATGCCGACATCGCGAGCGCGAGCGTGTCCCATCGCCTGAGCGACGCGGTTCGCGTCGACGCGCAGGTGCGCTATGCCGACTACGAGCGCGACGTGCGCATCACGGAGCCGCTGATCACGCCCGTGCCGCCGGCCGGTACTCCGCCCGAGCAGATCTCCGTGTATCGCTACGTCTTCTCGGGGCCTAGCGACGAAGAGCTTCTGACGACACAGGCGTTGGCGAGGCTCGATCTCGGGTCGGGCCGCGTTCGCCACGCGCTCGTCACGGGCCTCGAGTGGAGCAGCGAGCAATCGGCGCCGACGTTCGCGTTCGGCGCCGGCGTGCCGGGCACGAGCCTGCTCAGCCCCGACACGACTCAGCCGTTCGTCGGCGCGCTCGATCCGCGCATCGTGGCCGACACCGAGTCCGACACGCTCGCGGTGTTCGCGCTCGACACGCTGAAGCTCGGCGACGCGTGGAACATCACGCTCGGCGCGCGTTGGGACCGATTCGACACGCGCTACGCGGCGGAACGCTTCGCGGGACCGGCGACGCCGTTCGATTCCGGGACGCGGAGCGGCCGCGAGGAATACGCGCAAGTCGACGAGGTCGCGAGCTACCGAGCCGCCGTCGTCTACAAGCCCGTCGAGCGCACGAGCATTTATCTCGCGGCGAGCACCTCGTTCAATCCGTCGGCGCAGAGCTTGTCGTACCTGACGACCGGGCGCGCGCTGAACACGGAGAACGTGTTCCTCGACCCCGAAGAGAACGAGAGCATCGAGCTCGGTATGAAGACGGGCTTCGTCGACGACCGGCTCGCGTTCTCGGCGGCCGTGTTCGAGATCACGAAGAAGAACGCGCGCGTGGCGGACCCCGCGAACCCGGGCTTCAACACGTTGGGCGGCGAGCAACGCATGCGCGGCGTGTCCGTCGACGTCACGGGCATGGTCACGGATCGCTTCTATCTCGTGGCGGGTTACGCGTACCTCGACGGCGAAGTCGTACGCGGCGCGGCAGGCGCGGCCGTCGGCGCCAAGATCGCGAACGCGCCCGAGGATTCCGCGAACGTGTGGGCGAACTATCGCGTGACGAGCCGCTTCGACTTCGGGCTCGGCGCGCGCTACGTCGGCGAGCAATACGCGCAGAGCGCGATCAACGGCCGTAAGGTGCCGAGCTACAGCACGTTCGACGCGATGGGCCGCTACGCCGTGTCGCAGTCGATGGCGCTCAAGCTCAACGTCACGAACGTGACGGACGAGTTCTACTTCGAGCAGCTGCACATGTGGCACATCGTGCCGGCCGCGGGCCGCACGGTGACCTTCGCCGTGAACGCGGAGTTCTAGGCGATGCTCGTCACGATCCCCGGCGTGCTATCGGCGGAAGAGGTCGCGACGTGCGTCGCGCGGCTGCAGTCCGCGGCGTGGGCCGACGGCCGTGAGAGCGCGGGGTATCTGTCGCAGGCCGTCAAGAACAACGCGCAGCTGCCGGACAGCGATCCGACGGCGAAGCAGCTCGGCGATCTCATTCTGCGGCGGCTCGAGAAGAACCCGCTGTTCTTCTCCGCGGCTCTGCCGCTCAAAGTTCTGCCGCCGCTCTTCAACCGCTATGCCGGCGAGCAGACCTACGGCCGGCATATCGACGGCGCGATCCGGCCCGTCGTAGGCACGCCTCATCGCGTGCGCACGGATTTGTCGGCGACGCTGTTCTTGAGCGCGCCCGACAGCTACGACGGCGGCGAGCTCGTGATTGCTGATACGCTCGGCGAGCGCGCCGTGAAGCTCGCGAGCGGCGATTTGTTTCTCTACCCCGCGTCGAGCGTGCACCGAGTCACGCCCGTGACGCGCGGCGTGCGGCTCGCGTCGTTCTTCTGGATCCAGAGCATGGTCCGCGACGCGACTCAGCGCTCGATCCTGTTCTCGCTCGACACCTCGATTCAGCGGCTTGCGAAGGACGTGCCCGCGCACGCTGCGCTCGTCGAGCTCGCGGGCGTCTATCACAACCTGCTGCGCGAATGGGCCGACTCGTAGCTCACGGTCGTCGCCCCGTGGTGGTGTTCATTGGTGCCCGCGCGTCACGCTACCCCTGGAGGGATCGTCAGGTCGCAGGACGATCGCCCCTAGATCGTCAGCGAGCCTGACGATCGGCGCGAGATTGTCGGCGAGCCTGACGATTGTGGAGCGCGTGGTTGCGTACGGCAGGCGCCAGCTTGCAGAAACGTGGCATGAAGCTGTCCGCGCAGAGGGGCGCACACGCGGCCCCCTCGCGATCAGAGCGGCTTGCGGAAGCGCAGCACGAAGCGATCCGTGCGCCCGACGACGGCTGCGTCGAAGGCGCTGAGCGAGTAGTCGTCGGCGCGGTTGCGCAGCACGTCGCTCTCGCCGTCGGGCTCGAAGCCCGCGGCCGCGAAGTCGCGGCGCACGACGTCGACGTCGATGCGGTGTACGGCCAGCACGGATTCATGCGGATCGCGGCCGGGTGCCGCGTAGTGGTCGACGACACCGACGACTCCGCCGGGTTTCAGCGCGGCGCGCAGCGACGCGAGCAGCGCCGGGCGATCGATCGGGCCCCAATCCACGCCGTCGCGGTGCCAATACGTGTCGTGATAGACCATCGACATCAGCACGACGTCGACGCTACCGGGCGGCAGCCGCAAGTCATTGTGCCGCGCGAAGACCTGCTCGACGTTCGGTAGCCGATTGCCGCCGTAACGCTTGTCGAAGTCGGCGGCGGCGAGCGCCGTGCGGGCGCCGGGATGATTGTGCGCGATCACGCGGCCGTTCGGCCCGACGACGCGCGCGAGAATCTCCGCATACCAACCCGTCGCGGCATTCATGTCGAGCACCGTCATGCCGGGCTCGACGCCGAAGAAGGCGAGCACCTCGAAGGGCTTGCCCGTCGCGTCGCGGGCCCGATCGCCCGCCGGGCGAGTCGACTCGGTCAGATCACGCCGTCGGGGGCGCGGCCGAGCTTCTTGCCGTCGGGCAGCGTCACGGAGATGTACTGGCCGCCCGGTTCGTCGTTGCGTAATGGGAAGACGAGGACCGTGATCTTGTCGCCGACCTTCAACGTCGTGGACTTCCAACCTTCGCGCGCCAAGTGGCTCGCGGGATCCATCTCGATGCTCCAGTTCGCAACTTTGCCGGTTGCGTCCGCGATGTCGATGTGAATCCACGAGTGCGGATTGCCCCAGCGGAACTCCGTGACGGTGCCCGTCAACGTGACCTGCTTCGTGCGGTCGAACACGATCGGCGAGTGGTGCGCGAGCGCCGTACCCATAGTCAGCAGAGCGGCGAGCGCGAAGCCTAGTAATTTCATGGTCGTTACCTCTAGCGAATCAGCGATTGCGACGACGTTGCGGGCAAGTTCTCGTTGAGATCCGGCGTGCACTCGACCTCGTAGATGTCGACGTCGTGCAGCCGGTTGTAGCGCTTCGTCGTCTTCCACTCGCCCTTGAACGTTTTGGGGTCCGTCATCGTGGTCTCGAACTCGAGCGTCTCGCCGTTATCGATCATGCGGATGCGCTCGACGATGTGCAGGTCCGAGCTGGCCGGGATGCTCGCGCCGCCCTGGTCGAGCCAGTGGTGGTGCCCCGGGAAGTACTTCGTGTCGACGACCAGCGTGTCGCCCTCCCACCGGCCGATCGACTCACCGTTCCAGCTCGGCACGACGACGTCGGGGTCGCTGTGCTGGCGCCCGTCGGTGTAGATGATGCGCAGGCTGTTCATGAAGTTCTGGATCATGAAGATCGCCGTCGGCTGCTGTAGGAACACCCACGGGTGGACGCGCGTCATGATCAGCGGCATGCCGGCGGGCCAGCACTGCCCGATGTCGTCGCGATAGACCTTGTTCTCGGCGGCCGCCGCCCGGCCGGCGTCGTAGTGGACCTGGGCTTCGGGCGTCAGCTCGAACGTCGGCGGCACGAACTTCCACGATTGCGGGCCGCGCAGCTCGTGCTGCCACGTGCCCGTGAGGTCGAACGGGGCCTTCGGCCTCGGCTTGGCGATGTTCTCCGGCGACAGGGCACCCAGCTGCGTAGGCGGGTCGGCAGATTGGGCGGCAGCGGACCCCGCTGCCAAAGCGAGCACAGCCACGACACTGGACCATGACAAAACGGTCATAACATCCCCCTTCAGGTGGCATTTAGACTACCTGTGTGATGCTCCCGTGTGAACCGTAGGCGGCGCGCGGCTGTTGGGGCCGACCGTTAACGGTTAGCTAACCGTTGATGACTTACGAATCGGGTTGGGTTGGGGAAAAATGGCGCAGCGCCGGGGCTTTCGCCCGGCCTGCCGAAGGAATTCGATGAACATCCCACGTTTGCTCCTAGGGGCCATCCCCGTGCTCGCGCTCGCCTCGGTGGCGTATGCCCACAACGCGATCTGCGACTGCTACGACAACGGCGACGACACGATCACCTGCGAGGGCGGGTTCAGCGACGGCGGCAAGGCCGTCGGCGTGCCGCTGCGGGTCCTCGACCAGGCCGGCAAGGTGCTCGTCGACGGCAAGATGAGCGACAAGAGCGACTTCACGTTCCCGAAGCCGAAGGGCGACTACCGGGTCCAATTCGACGCCGGCCAGGGGCACGTCGTCACGATCGACGGCCGCGACATTGAGCAATAACCGCCGGCCCACGACGCGGCTCATCGCCACCGCGCTCGGGGGTCTCTTTGCGACCGCGGCCGACGCCCATTTCCAGCTGCTCTACACGCCCGAAGCGGCGTTGACCGAGTCGGCGGCCATGGAGCTCGCGCTCGTGTTCTCGCACCCGTTCGACAACGGCTTCACGATGAACATGGGGCTCCCGGAGGAGTTCTACGTCGTCGCGCAGCGCGGCGAAGGAGAGCCGAAGAAGACCGACCTGCGGCAGTACCTCGAGCCGATCGAATGGATGGGCGGCGAATCGAAAGGCGCCGCGTACGTGGCCAAGCCGCCGCGCAACGTCACGCGCTCGCTCGGCGACTACACGTTCGTGCTGAAGCCCGCGCCGTACTACGAGGCGAACGAGGACAAGTACATCCAGCAGATCACGAAGACGGTCGTGAACGTCGGCGGCCTGCCGGGCGCGTGGGACGCGCCGCTTGGGCTTCCTGTCGAGATCGTTCCGCTCGACAAGCCGTACGCGAACTGGGTCGGCGGCGTGTTCCGTGCGGTCGTGCTCTCGAACGGCGAGCCCGTGCCGCACGCCGAGATCGAAGTCGAGTTTTTGAACCACGAGCCGCAGATCGCGCAGCGCCGCTTCGATCCCGAGGGCAAGGTCACGGCACCGCAAGATTCCTTCACGACGTTGAGCATTCGCGCCGACGCGGCCGGTCAAATCATCATCGGGTTGCCGAAGGCGGGTTGGTGGGGCATCTGCGCTCTGAATCTCGACGACGATTTGAAGCACGAAGGCAAGGAGCTTTCTTTGGACGCAGTGCTCTGGGTCAAAGCCACGGACATGACGAAGTAGCCGCGAGCGTTCCATGACGGAAGAAGTACGACCTGCAGGCGCCCGCTTCGAAGGCTGGGCGTTGCTCGCGGCGACGCTGGTCGTCATCGCGGCGCTGACGGTCTACGTGCAAGTGAACGGCAAAGAGCAGGGGCCGCCGAAGCTCTACGACTGGCAGATCAGCGCGTTCGACGGGCTCGCCGGCGCCGACCAGGCCATCTACAACTCGCTGTACACGGTCAAGGACGAGATCCCGGGCATTTACGACGACATCAACCTCTTCAACGAGCCCGGCCAGAAATTTCGCTGGCCGAACCTCGAGGACTTCGAGAACGTGCTGCTGCCGCCGTTCTACAAAGACACGAGCTGGGAGCAGACCGGCTCGTTGCAGTGGTCGCTGCACGAGCCGCTCGCCGAGGGCGAGATGCAAGGCTCGACGATGTATCTCGGCACGGACGGCACGCTGCCGATGCAGGGCTCGTTCTTGCTCGTGATCGGCCACGTGCACGCCGGCTTCACGAACAACAACGCGATCGTGATTTGGTGGAACGCGAAGAATCATGTCGAGATGCCGCAAAGCGGCTATCAGGATCAACTGATCTTGCAAGGATGGCGGCAGGTCGTCGCGTACAGCGGCGACCTCGAGGTCAAGCGCCTGTTCGGCGATCCCTCGGAGCCCGTCGATGACGGCTCCGAGAACGTCGATCAGCTGCTCGAAGGGATAACCGGAGACAAGTGATGTCGTTGGCGCGAACGTTCGTACGCTTGGTGTTGCTCTCGCTCGCCGTGCTCGGCGCGCACGCGGCCTCCGCCAAGATGCTGAAAGTGGGCATCACGCTGCACCCGTACTACAGCTTCGTCGCGAACATCGTCGGTGACAGGGCCGAGGTGATCCCGCTGATCGACGCCGATGCGAATCCGCACGGTTACGCGCCGCAGCCCGACGACATGATCCGCATCACGTCGATGGACGCGCTTGTCGTGAACGGCATCGGCCACGACACGTGGGCGTTCGAGATCCTCGAAGCCTCGGGCATGAAGGACAAGCTCAAGCTGATCTACGCGAACGACGGCGTGTCGCTGATCCCCGTGGCCGGCGACCCGAGCGGCGAGAAGGTCGTGAACCCGCACACGTTCATCTCGACGACGGCCGCGATTCAGCAGGTCTATACGATCGCGCAGAAGCTGGGTGAGCTCGATCCGGAGAACGCGACGTACTTCCGCACGAACGCGCGCAAGTACGCGCTCGAGATCCGCAAGCTGCGCGGCGAGTTCGATGCGCAGATCAAAGGCACGAGCTTGTCGAACTTCCGCTGCGCGACGATGCACTCGGGCTACGACTACATCCTGCAAGAGCTCGGGCTGCAAGTGACGGCCGTCATCGAGCCGCGCCACGGCGTCGAGCCGACGGCGCGGCAGCTCGCCGAGACGATCGACCGCATCAAGGCCGCGAACGTCAACGTGCTGTTCGCCGAGAAGTATTTCGCGAGCAAGCTCTCGGACACGATTCGCGAGGCGACGGGTGTGAAGATGTACTCGATCTCGCACATCAGCAGCGGCGACTACACGCCGACCAAGTTTATCGAAGAGATGCGCGAGAACTTGACGACGCTCGCGACCGCCATCAAGGAATCCGCCGCGAGCGGCTAAGAGCATGAAAGGCCCAACGATCGAGTTCGAGCGCGTCAACCTGACGCTCGGCGCCACGTCGATCCTCGAAGACGTGACGTTCACGGTCCGCGCAGGGACCATCCACTGCATCGTCGGTGCGAACGGCGGCGGCAAGACGTCGCTCGTGCGCTCGCTGCTCGGCCAGATGCCGCATTCGGGGCGCATCGCGATCGGCTGGGCCGAGAGCCGCGTGATCGGCTACGTGCCGCAGACGCTCGACTTCGACAAGAGTCTGCCGATCACGGTCGGCGACTTCATGGCCATGGCGACGCAGCGCCGACCCGTGTTCTTGGGTGTGTCGAAAGCGCGCCGCGACGAGATCGACCGCATGCTCGAGCGGCTCGGGCTGAACGGCAAGCGCAAAGCGAAGCTCGGCAGCCTTTCCGGCGGCGAGCGCCAGCGCGTGCTGCTCGCGCAGGCGCTGATCCCGGAGCCCGCGCTGCTCGTGCTCGACGAGCCGACGACGGGGCTCGACTTGAAGGGCAAGGAAGTGCTGCAGCGCACGATCGTCGAGTTCGCGAAGGCGGGCGGCACGGTGGTGTGGATCAACCACGACATCGCGCAGGTCGGCGAGGTCGCCGACGCGCTGACGTACATCGACCGCAAGGTCTTGCTCGACGGCAAGCCGCGCGAAGCGCTCGCGACGGGCATCGCCGCGCACCTGTTCCCGACCCTTGCGTCTCCCGCTGCGGCGGCGGTGCGGGCATGACCTGGCTCTTCGACATTCCGCGCCAGTTCATCATCGGCCTCGCCGACGCGAACATCATCCACTACACGTTCTCGTACGCGTTCGTCGTCAACGGCTTTCTGTGCGCCTTCATCATCGGGCCGCTGCTCGGCGGCATCGGCACGATGGTCGTCGCGAAGCGCATGGCGTTCTTCTCGCAGGCCGTCGGCAACGCGGCGCTGACCGGTGTCGCGATCGGCGTCATCATCGGCGAGTCGTACACGGCGCCGTACTTGTCGATGTTCAGCTTCTGCCTGCTGTTCGGCCTGCTGCTGAACTTCGCGCGCAACCGCACGAAGATGAGCGCGGACACGTTGATCGGCGTGTTCCTCTCGATCTCGCTCGCGATCGGCGCGACGGCGCTGCTCTGGGTGTCGGCGAAGGTCAACACGCACATCCTCGACACCGTGATGTTCGGCTCGATCCTGACCGTCGACGACACCGACATGACCGTGCTCCTGATCACGACGCTGCTCACGCTCGTGACCGCGCTGCCGCTGTTCAACCAGATGCTGCTCGGCAGCCTGAATCCGAGCCTCGCGCACGTGCGCGGCGTGCGCGTGCACTTGCTCGAGTACGTGTTCGTGGTGCTGCTCACGATTTTGACGGTGGCGTGCGTCAAGATCGTCGGCGCCGTGCTCGTGGAAGCTTTGCTGCTGATCCCGGCTGCGGCCGCGCGCAATCTCAACAAGTCGATCCGCGGCTTCGTCTGGTGGAGCATCGCGTTCTCGACGATCGCGTGCCTCGCCGGCATCTACGCGCCGATGCGTTTCGACCTGCCGCTGCCGTCGGGCGGGGCGATCATCCTTGCGGCCGCCATGATCTTCGTCGTCACGCTCGTATTGCGCATGGCACTGCCGCGTTATCGCGAGGCGAGCCTATGAAGCCGTATCGCATCGGGATTCTCGTTGGTTATGTCCTCGCGGCGTTTCCGCTTTTGGCGGCGGACGACACGGCGCCGCTCGTGCTCACGGGCACGCAAGCGACGTACTCGCTGACGTCTGCGTTGACGGCCGGCACGCCTATTCAGGTGCAGAACGTGCCGGCCGACGGCCGGCAGCTCGGGCTGCTCAAGGACTACATCGAGCGGCGCGCCGAGACGCTCGCGCCGACGTTCGCGAAGGCGACGGCCGTGGTGACTCTGACGAACGCGCTGCAGGGCGATCCGCTCTACCGCTTCGCACGCGAGGCCAACATCCGTATCGTCGACATCGAGGCCGCCGTGCCGTGGTCCGTGAGCTCGCCGGGCGTCGCGCTCGCGGACGCGCCGTCGTCGAACGTCGACTGGGGCGGCGACAAGGCCGACACCGTCGTCGCGCCGTACTTCTGGCTGAGCCTCTCGAACTCGATCCGCATGGGCGACATCATCGCGACGGATCTCGAGGCGCTGTTCCCCGACTCGGCAGAGACGATCGGCGCGAATCTCGAGAAGCTCAAACGCTCGTTGCTCGAGCTGCGCGGCACGTATCAGGACAAGATTGTCGCGAGCGGCGCGGACGTCGTGTTCGCGCTGAGCGGCGACTTCGTCTACCTCACGAACGACATGGGTCTCTTCGTCGACGGGTACTTCATCAAGCAGGACGTGCGCTGGACCGACGCCGACTATGCGGCGCTCACGAAGCACCTGCGCGAGCACGACATCAAAATCGTGCTGCACGAGTGGCAGCCGAGCGACGCGATCCAGAACGCCGTGCGCGCGGCGGGCGCGAAGCTCGTCGTGCTCGACGGCGGCGACCCGGGCGTCGTCGTCGATCGTGCGCTGGCGCCCGACGGGCTCCAGCAGATCCTGCGCAAGAACCTGGACGCGATCGTCGCCGCCGGCGGCCAATAGCTCGCTCGATCCCGCCTGCTCCTAGGTCTCATCGGGAGCGGCCTCCGTGCCGCCTAATTCCGAGCTACCAATTGACGCATAACGCACACAGTGCTCTATTGGAAACAAGTGCTTATGCGCGAATCAATCACGATAGGCGGCGGAAAGCCGCATTTCATCTACGGCGTAGCGCCGCCCAATTGTTGTTAGGCGGCCCTTCGAACGATGCGCAAGCTATTGTCTGTCGGGATCTTCGTTGCGTGCATCGCTGTGGGCTATTTCTATCGCGGCGCTTTCGGCCGCGAGGCATTCATCTGGCTTGTCGTCGGGCTGCTCGGGCTAGTCGTGTTTCTCAAGCTCCTGCAACTTGGGTTGAGGCGCTACGTTAAGACCCAGGAGGCAAGAATGTCGCCCGATGAACTTCGGGACTTCGAAGAGTACAAGAGGCGGGTGTCCGGCGGAGCCAAGCGGACTGATAGCTAACCGAGGTATGGGCAAAGCACTACGCTTCATCGTTGGTTCAAACTTCGCAGAGAGGGTGCGGTGCCAGCCGCCTAACAAGCAGTTGGAGCGGACGGTCATGCGTCGGTGCGGGCGCGCAGCAAGCGCGCCATTTCATTATGCGCTTGCTGCGCGCTGGACAGCGCGGCGCGCCGCCGCTCAACTGCGGCGTTAGGCGACAAGAGCCGATGGCAGAGCTTCCCGACCAAATCCATGGGGCCATCGAGCGACTGAGCGCCGAGGGCAACGACTTCGCAGAGCTTGGGCGCTTCAAGCAGGCACTAGCTTCCTTCGAAGAGGCCTGGGCACTTCTCCCCGAACCCAAGACCCGTTGGAATGCTGGCCTGTGGCTCCTGGTTTCAATTGGCGATATGCAGTTCAAATTAGGACGCTATCCCGACGCACGATCAAACCTAATGGACGCGGTGAAGTATTTTGACGAGGCTCTAGCGAATCCCTTCGTTCAGCTGCGCCTCGGCCAAACGATGCTCGAGCTCGGTGAGGAGGCGGAAGCGGCCAACTGGCTCACAAGAGCGTATGTGTCGGAAGGGTTGAGCCTGTTTGAGGAGGATGATCCAAAGTATCTCAGCTTCATCAAGGGCAAGCTCTTGCCACCACCGGGTGGTTGGCCGAAAGGTTGGTGAGCTTGTCGCCTAACAAGCGACTGTGATCCCGCGTCAAGCGAAAGATGCTTGCCAAGGCTTGTTGTCGCGAAGCATGGCGTTCAACGCGGTGACGATTTTGCGGATGCAGGCGGTGAGCGCGACCTTCTTGTGTTTGCCGGTTTGAACGAGCCGTTGATAGAACGTTTTGATCTGCGGGTTGTAACGGATCGCGACCATGGCACTGAGATAGAGCGCGGTGCGTGAGTGAGCGCGCCCGCCGCGGATGCGCCGCTTGCCGCGGAAGGTGCCGCTGTCGCGGTTGAACGGTGCGACGCCGGTGAGCGCAGCAATTTGTCGGCGAGAGAGCGAGCCGAGCTCAGGCAGATCGCCGATCAAGGTGCTTGCGACGGACGGACCGATGCCGGGCATCGAGGTGAGGAGGTCGCGTTTGTGGCGCCAGGCGGCGTGCTGCTCGACGGCGTTTTGGATGAGCAGCTCGAGAGAAGCGATCTCCCGATCGAGCGTTTCGATGATGCGGTCGATGCTGGGTTGAAGGGATGCGGGCATGACGCTGCGACGATTTTTCTCGATGGTGCGCAGAGACGTGAGCTGTCGGCGGCGCACGACTAAGTCTTTGATGCTCTGCGAGTTGGGATCGAGGGCGGGGCGTGCAGCGGGCTTGAGGGCGGCGGCGAATCGAGCGATGAGGCGAGCGTCGATCGCGTCGGTCTTCGCGATCTGGCCCGCGGCTTCGGCGAAGCGGCGCACCTTCAGCGGTGCGACCACGACGACGGGCAAGCCCTTCGCGATGGCGGCACTGACGAAGGCATGCTCGAGCCGGCCCGTGGCTTCGACGACGATGCGCTCGAGGCGGTAGCGGGCGAGGCGCGTGATCAACGAAGCGATCGAGGGCTCGTCGTTAGGGACACTGAACGAGAGATCTCGTTCGAGCAGATGGACGTCGAGGGTGTCTTTGCTGACATCGACGCCAGCGTTGACCCGGGCAAGTGATTTGGTCATGGCTACTCCGTCTTGCTAAATTCGGGCTCGTGAGGCCCATTCGACTGTTCGAGATGTCATGAGGGGCGATGAACCGCAGCACGCTTGTTAACGGTCTTGGGTTGCCGCCCAGAGCCGCAGTTGCATCGAGCTGGTTCACCGCTGAACTCCGAAGAGTCCATGGGCCTCACCTTATCCCGATGAGTGCCCGCGGCAGAACATACAAGCAGTTG
>Ga0315912_10000681_pt1 | contig 53801 bp, 53 predicted proteins | sample VfabasoilMG_FD_204469 | JGI IMG/M metagenome (GOLD analysis project Ga0315912, IMG submission 204469) | Garden soil microbial communities collected in Santa Monica, California, United States - V. faba soil | ecosystem: Environmental > Terrestrial > Soil > Garden | place: USA: California...
TCGGTAACGCCATACGCTACCACGACACTGGCAGGCAGGATCCCTGGATATGCATCTCGTCGAGGCAGCTCCAGCTCCCCGCCTTAGGCGCAGAGCTAAGGGTATCGGATAACGGCACGGGCATACCGATAGATATCCAGGACAAGGTCTTTGATATGTTCTACCAGGGCAGTACAACAAGCGAAGGCTCAGGCCTTGGACTCTACATCGTTAAGAATGCGCTTAAGAAACTCGGTGGGACTATACACCTAAACAGCAACCCGGGACAGGGAACAGCCTTTACTATTGTGCTGCCTGGTTAGAGGCGGGGTGTTTCGTTATTCCCTCATCTCCAAAGAAATTCTTTCCGAAGGAATCTAAGATCGGAGTAGACAGCACCCTCCCCTCTGCCCCCCTCCATGAGCAGGGCTGTTTCATTCTAATTATAAGTAGAATTTAATTCTCCCTTTGAAGAGCCTGTCCCGACCTTGCGTCGGGAGGGTGCCCGCATTGCCTTCGCGAAGCGCTTTGGCGAAGCAAGGCAGGGCGAGGGATGTTTTTGGTCACTACATGCTCCGGCAGGCAGGGAATTAATTATCAGTCATTGCCTTTTAATTCTTCAATTTTGTTTTCAAGAGCCTGTAATACTCGGGGCATATGTTTTTTTACGTCACCGTCATTGACCCGGATAAAATGTACACCTAAGCTTTCCAATTTATTTTGCCTTTCTTCATCCTTTACTGCTACTTCATCAAATTGATGAGAGATCCCGTCTATCTCAATTGCTAACATCAGTTCATGGCAATAAAAATCAACTATGTAGTTGTCGATCGGTACTTGCCTGTGAAACTCTAGGCCGAAGGATTTGTTTTTGATCTGTTTCCATAACAATACTTCCGATAATATTCCCTGTTTACGTAATTTTTTTGCATACTTTTTTAATTTTGGATTATAGGGCAGTATTTTGCTCTTCATTTTCCGTAAGAGAAAGTGATAGCAAATTTATTATTCTATTTTTTATGTGGAGATGTCCTTCGTGGTACTACAACATCCTCCGGCCTGCGGCCACCTCCTTCAAAGGAGGAATTTAGCAGCCGCACTTCTCGCTTTGAAGGGAGTCACGAAGAGCGAGGGATGTTCTCTCATGCTTCAGAATGAAACAACCCTGCGATTAGAGGGGAAAAAGTAAAGAAGAGAAAAGGTTAGAATACTTTTTCAAAAAGCTCCTCTGCTCTTGCACGTGCATCGTAAAGCAGATTCTTGTTCTGCGGCTTTACGGACAGGGTGCAGATACAGAAAAGATCGCCCGAATCGTAGGTCACTGCCCACTTCATAACAACGCGTATAAGGGAGTTGTTGCTGATGAAATGCTTGCCGATATATTCTGCAGGCAATTTATTTTCAATCGCCTTCTTGTCTTCCATCATGATCTGCATGCTTGCAGGAGGCAGAAAGATCTCGGCATCTATTTTGCCTATCACATCTTTTCTTTCCAGGCCGGTCATGGAAAGCCAGTTATCGTTCACAAAAAAATACTGGCGCTGGCTGTTCTTCAGCGTTATTTCCCCGTTAAAATCGTTGGCAATTTCCTGGATAGGTTTCAGTACGTTGTAAAGTGATGTCATTGTAAAGAAAGATTTAATATAGTAAAATTATCATTCGTTATCTCCATTGTTTAAAACTCCGGATCATTGTCAGCATTCCCGCTGTGGCCTGAAAAGGTATACGACAAGCAGGCCTGCAGTTTTTCCACCGAAAAGGGCTTTTCAATTATTTCGGCCGCAAAACATGCTTTGGTGATCGCCTCCCTGTCATTAAAGCCCAGGTAAGCCGAAAGCACTACCACTTTGGGGCCGTTATTGAGAGGGTATAGCTCGCTGAACTCCCGGAGAAAATCCAGCCCTTGTTTTTTCTGCTTTTCAAAGTTCAGGTCCGTAAGGATAAGGTCAGGCATTTCGGCCGGCTTAAAAGCCCTGAGCATGCTTAACGCGCTTTCCACATCCATGGCGTAATAGAGTGAAACAGCGGGGTTATGGCGTTTTAACAGGGTGTTGGCGATAAAAAAATCCACCTCGCTGTCATCCACGACCAGGATCCTGTTAAACGGGAATTCGTTTTCTGACATTGGTATATAATTAGTACCTGTTTATTTTCTTGTCAGTTCGTCCTTCGACAGGCTCAGGATAAGCGTATCGAGAACTGACCGTTCATTTAATTAGACGACGAAAAGCCAGCCAATCCGGCTTTGAGCTTCTGCACCGAAAAAGGTTTTTCAATTGTTTCTTTGAGAGAAAACTTTTCCGGATAAAATTTTCTTCCCTCAAACCGTGAATTTGCGGTCAGCAGCAGCACCTTTGTTTCTGCATGATGCACCGGGAGCAGGGCCCTGAACTGCTCCAGGTAATCCGTCTCTCCCCCTTTATGCCCGTTCCTTTTCAGATCCAGCAGGATCAGGTAAGGATCCTTGCCCGGGTTAAAAGAGTTCAATATATTCAATGCGCTGTTCACATCAATTACATGAAGCAGGGAAACAGCAGGATCGTACCTCTTCAGCATGGTGTAGGTAATGTAATAATCCGCGTTGCTGCCTCCTACAATGAGCACTCCCTTAAACTTAATTTCTTTTTTTCCATCCGGTATATCTGCAATTGCCGCATGGCCGTTCTTTGTCTGTATCATACTCAAGCCTGGTTATCTTTTTTATCATTTAATTAGTTAGTGCATGTAATATGGAAATACGCGGCAACTCCGCAGCGCTGCGCCTCCGTGCAGAATACCTGGTTTTCATAGGCAATGTAGCCTGCACGGCTTTTTTTCAGATCCACGTTACTCCTGCGCAGCATTGTATTTAAAGGCCTGTCAATCTTCAGGTCCGGAAAATACTTGATGCGCTTAAGGGTTTTCCTTCTTGATCTTACCGGTTTTTTTACCATACATTTTGTTTTTGGTTTACGGCTTTTTAGGGGGAAGCCTGCTCTGTTTTTGGTATTTTTAGTTTTACAATGGTTTGCTTGATTTCATAATGGTCACGATCCGCTATCAGTTCTTTGAGTTTTTTTTTCTCCTGTACGGTCAAAGGCCTGGGCCTGCTATCCGAAGGCAGGCTGATCCAGCCGTAATACTTCTCTCCGAATGCCGATGCAAGTATGGAGGATGCAGTATCTGCTCCCTGGGCTCTTGTAACGTGTTTATCCATAAATCAATCTTTTTCACCTAACATAAAATTTTTCTTTAGTTTTCTTTTTTAAACATCCCTTCTGAAAGGCACAATGAATTTCAGAAGTAATTACAAACTCAGCATCCGGTATTCATCTTTCCTGTTTTTTATCTATAAATAATTAAAAGGTTAAATATTTTCAGCTAACGATTAACCACCGCTTTGGTCATGATTTATAATACATGCTGCTGGCGCATCTGAGTGTCCTGTGATAATTCCATTTGTCACATATACTGTTGCAATACCGTTGCCATCAATAGTTGCTCTGTAATTATTTGTACCAGATATTGCCTGTATAGAATTCACCGAATGATGGTGAGAGCAGGTTTGCAGGTAATTCACTGCCTGTGTGTAACTTACGCTCTGAGCCTTCTTGGAAGAAGCCTCGGCCGAGCCCGCCGTAAAAAAGGTGGATCCCAACGTTAAAACTGCCATCATCATCACTGACCTGAGTAGAGATTTTGTTTTCATAGATTTTGGTTTTAGTGGTTGTTTTTATCATGATTTTGGTCCGATCCTAAAAAGAGACAGGTAGTAGCAAGAGACAAAAGACAGGTAGAGCAGAGCAGGTAGAGTAGCTGGCCGGGTTGGCCCATGGGTTATACGCAGAAATAAGATTTGTGTTTGTTTTTATTGATTTTTGCTTCTTCATACCCGTTTTTTCGTTTTTTCACCATTTTTTCCTTTTACAGAAGGCCGGTTTTTACTCTTTTTTAACCCCTCCATTTGTCCCGACAGTCGCAGGCCGGGACAAAATTCGCTGGGGCGCGGGCATCAATCCTAAAGGAAGTACTGAGGCGACTTAGATTGGAATGCTGAAACAAAGGAACATCCCTTTCAGGGAGGGGTCTGGGTACAAAATGATGTTGATTTTACATTAGAGGATAAAAATTTCTTATCTTTGAGTTGATAAAGAGCCCCAAGCATGAAAGAAATTTACGCGCTGGTAAAGAGTTTGACACAGGGCGAGTGGCAGTCGCTTCAAAGTTTTCTAAGCAGTTTTTCATCGCATAACCCCGCCGAGCTGAAGCAATTGCAGCTGGCCCGTTTACTGTGGGATGCAGAGGAATGCCCTGCCGACAAATCCTGCTGCGTGAAGGTCTACGGGGTGAAAAGCGATGCCAGCTTTGATGTACTTAAAACCCGGCTCAAGGATAAGGTCCTGGATTTTTTGCTTACAGATATTTCTGCCGATAAGCAGCAGGAGCTGGACGAAGTTGACTATGCTATTATTAAAATGAAAAAGAAATCCGCCCAGTTTCAACAGTTATACTATTCTAAGAAAAGAATGCCTATTTTATATGGGTTATTGGATGATATTATTTCTGCTGCGAAGGAATACGAGCAATATTCAATATTAGTGGATCATTTAAGACATAAAAAAAATCTGGTTAGTTCCAAAATAAGTGATAAGGAATTTGAAAGGATCAATAGAGAAATGGAATTTGGTGTGAAGTATAGTAATATTTATAATACTGCTGAGCATTATTATAGGAGAATAGGTATGCTTGAAGCCTACTCCAGTAAACCTGATAAGAAAAAAACATTGCTTGCTCTTAAAGAAAATATTAGCGAAGTACAAGCGGGGTTTGAATTTACCAATTCTCCCATGGTTCATTATTACCTGAAAAACCTGGAGATGGGTTATTACCAATTGCAGGAAGACCACCGGCAGGCCCGCAGTATTTGCCTGGAGCTATTGAATATTGTGCGCAATAACAAATCCGTTTACCGAAAGCAATGGATTGCGATTGCATATGATAATCTTTCTCAATGCGAATATCACATGGGAGATTTCAAAAATGCAGCAGAATGTGCCAGGGAAGCTCAGGAGCTTTTCCCTCAAGGTTCGGCAAATTACTGTATAGCCCTGGAGCAGGAATTTTACGCTTTGTTTGCCCTACAGCAATACGTACAAAGCACAGAGCTTGCAAATAAAATGATTGCCAGCGCGAGTCCTGAAGAGCTGGGAGAGTTCAGATACTCTAAATACAACTACCTTCTCGCAAACTCCCTTTTCAGGCAACGAAAGTTCCCGGATGCGCATCGTCTCCTTACCCAGAAAAGGGAAATATCCAAGGATAAGACCGGCTGGGAGATCGGGGCACGGATCCTTACCATCATGACCCTGGTGGAAACACTCAAGCTGGACGAGGCAAGCCTGGCCGTTCTCAGCCTGAAACAGTTCATCAAACGCGTGGACAAAACAACTCCTGTGAGCCTGAGGGATAAGACCATTCTCAACCTGTTACTGGGTGCAGAAAGAAAAGGATTTGTATTTACCATGCTCAACGGCAATACCGAAAAATACATTGCAGACCTGCAATCCAGGGACGAAAAAACCCGCTGGGAACCGTTCACGCACGAGATCATTCCTTTCCACGAATGGTTTTCCGAAAAAATGGGCAAAGCCGTTCCGCGCCCTTTCACTCCTCAAAAAGAATCCCTGCCCGGAGTACAAAGAAGAGAGGAAGTTCTGAAAGCGGAGAAGGTGAAGCCTTTACAATAAAGTTTTTGGGGTAACAACGGAGTCCCTTCAAGTAAGCGTTGCTCCGAACGCTGTATCGGGAAGTCTTCGGCACCGTCAGTTCGAGTGCGAAGCGTATCGAGAACTGACAGTGTCGTCAAGAGAAGTACCAATACATTTAATCAGTCTTCAATACTTTTATTCGGCAGATTTCTAAATTTGCCGCATGCAGGAGCTACATGCCTTATTACACAACCTGACTGCCAGGGAATGGGCATCCTTCCAGAAATTTCTCAGCGCATTTACTGAGCACGATGCATCGAGATTGAAATCCTTACGGCTTGCAAAACTGCTGATAAATGCAAAAGCTGCACCCAGTCATGCGTCCTGCTGCGTCAGTCTGTATGGCCGGAAAAAAGATCACAGCTTTGACGAATTAAAATCTGCACTTAAGGAAAAGGTCCTGGATTTTTTGCTGACAGATATTTCTGCAGATAAGCAGCAAGAATTGGATGAGGCAGATTATGCCATGATCAAGATGAAGAAAAAATCAGCCCAGTTCCAGCAGTTGTATTATTCCAAAAAAAGAATGCCCATGTTGTATGGCTTGCTGGATGATATTATTGCTTCCGCTAAAGAATATGAACAATATTTCATATTAGTGGAGCACCTAAAGGCAAAGAAAAACTTAGTTAGTTCCAAAAAAAGTGATAAAGAGTTTGAAAAGCTTAATATCGAAATGGAATTGGGCGTGAAATGTAGTAGCATCTATAATAAAGCAGAGCACTATTATGGTATGTTAAAGATGCTAGTTGCTTTTTCAAGCCAGCTAGATAAACAAAAGGCATTGCGTACTCTTAAAAATAATATTGAAGAAGTAAGAGTTGGATTCGAGTTCACTAATTCTCCTATGGTTCATTATTACTTAAAAAACCTGGAGATGGGTTATTACCAATTGCAAGGAGATTACAGAAAGGCACGCAATGTTTGTTTAGAACTATTGAATATTGTGCGCAATAGCAAATCCGTTTATCGCAGACAACGGATAGCGATTGTATATGATAATCTTTCGCAATGCGAATATTACATTGGGAATTTCAACCATGCGGCAGAATGTGCCAGAGAAGCCCAAAAATTTTTTAACGAAGCTTCTGAAAATTACTGTGTAGCACTGGAGCAGGAATTTTATGCTCTGTTTGCCATGCAGCAGTACATACAAAGCACAGATATCGCCAATAAAATGATTGCCAGCGCCACCCCCGAAGAATTGGGAGCATTTAGATATTCGGAATATAATTATCTCCTTGCTAATTCGCTGTTCAGACAGCGAAAATTTAACGACGCTTTGCATATTCTTTCTCAGAAAAGAGAAATATCAAAAGATAAAGCAGGTTGGGAAATAGGTGCACGCACCCTGAACATTATGACTCTTGTTGAGCTACATAAACTGGATGAGGCCAGCCGGTCGGTTTTAAGCTTAAAGCAGTTTTTTAAACGCGTAAATAAAGTAACACCTGTGAGCATGCGGGATAAGACCATTCTCAATCTTTTGCTTGGTGCGGAAAGAAAAGGATTTGACTTTGCATCACTCAACGGCAATACCGGAAAATACATAGCCAGCCTGCAGTTAAAAGAAGGAGAAACCCGCTGGCAGCCATTCACGCACGAGGTCATTCCTTTTCATGAATGGTTTGGGGGAAAGATGAAAGAGAAGAGAGTTTGAAGCTGAGGAAAAATGTTTAGCTAATGAGTCACTACCCGATCGGAGAATAGCTTCAATTCATAGATTTCTATATTTCTTTTGAGGATCCTGTTTACAGGCAAAAACAGCATGTACGTAAACAATTTTATTTTCTATAGTATAAATAATCTGATAAGGGAACTTTTTTACCTTCTTTTCTCGTGTGTTCCGGTATCTGCTTGCGTAGCCTTGAGGGTATTTGCATATCTCGTCGATGGTTTCATCTATGCAACGGAGGAGTTTTTCTCCAAGCCCCGCATGACGCGCTTCCTCCCACAATACTGCTTCTACTACATCATCAGAAGCTTTTTCAGTGAATACGCAAGTTGTTTTCATTTACCCAACGCCTTGCGGGAAGCCTTTTTCACTTCATCAAACGTGTAGTATTTTAATTTTCCTGTTTTATGTTCTGCCAGTCTTTTATCCAGTTCCCGCTTCTGCGCCGCGCTTAAAGTATACTCTATGTCCTCTGCATTTTTTTGTAAAATGGTATAAACAGCTCTGAGAATTTCATTGTCGTTTACATGATCCACAGCTTTGTGAATACTTTTCTTTAATGTGGTAGTAGTCATAGTTTAATAAATATTGTTCTTGGGTCAAAGATAAAAAGTTTATTCCTAAGTAAAAAGGAAGTAGTTATTTTTAATACGCCTGTGCTCTTCCGGTGCTGGAAAGACCATAACTATTTGTCCCTTTTTCAATTTATCCCATAATATTTGGAATTACTTTTTCCTTGAAATGTTCACAAATTCCTATCTCCGCAGGATTTAATTCCCCCTTTCTGCAAAGGCCTGTCCCGACCTTGTGTCGGGGGAGCATAGCTCGAGGGCGGTCCGTAAGGACTCCTCCCGTAGGGACTCCTTCGGAGTTCGGAGGGGATTTTATTATATTTAGAATTTACATCCTCCGTCTCGCGAAACGCGATCCACCTCCTTGAAAAGGAGGAATTAACAGCCACAAAAAACCCTCCCCGATCCCAACAGCTATCAGGATCAGGGAAGGTTTTTAACGGAGGCGTCAGGACATGCTGCTATAACACGATAGTGTTCTTCACATCGCTCCAGGGATTCTGACCGTTCTTATCGATCATAGCAACCCGGAAGTAATAACGGACACCGCTCACCAGCCCTGTCTTCACCATCTTGGCACGGGTGGACTGACCGATGCTTGTCCAGCTGCTTTCATTAACAGGATCCGTGCTGACCTGGAAAAGGAAGGTAGCACGGTCTGCAGAACGGGTGGAAAGCTTCACCTCGCCGGGATTGCCGGTGGATTCCACCTGGAACTGCTGTGCGCTGCGGGTGCCTCCGCTTTTCACATCCATGCCGGAGCTGAGGGCAATGGCTTCGGCATTGACCGGATCTGAGTTGGCAATGCTTTCCACATAGGCTGCCAGGGATTTTAGGGAAAGATCCAGCACATGCTCCTTCGCATGCATATTTGCAGTCTCGTCCACTCCACCGCCTGCTGCTGCAATGCTTGCGGTTTCCAGCTCATTTACCTGGGTGGTAATCGTCGCCAGGTCAGGGCTGGGTGTGGGAAAATTCGCGTTACCGGTCATGGAGGTTACAATGAACCTTCCTTTTTCGACCTTTTCGGGTATTGAAAACCGCGATAGTTTCAACACCACTACTACTTTTTTCATTTTGTTTTTTGTTGTGCCCTGCCCGGTCTCATCCCGGTGATCAGCCGGAACAAAACCGGGCAGGACGGTTAATTGTTTGTTTAGTGTCCGGACAAGTAGTGGTGTGTCATGCTGTTTATTTTTCTTTTTATTTACTGATGCTCTTGTTTATTTTTGATTGTTTTTGTCAAAAAGTTCATTCCCTCTGTTTGTCGATCCATTCCCTCTGCTTTTCGATCGTTCTCCTCACTTTGTAGATTCATTTCCCCAGGTCTTCAATCGTTTTCCCCACCTTATCGATTTAATCCCTCGGGGTTTCGATCCTTTTCCTCACTTTGTAGATTCAACTCCTCTGCTTTTCGATTGTTTTCCTCTATTCATCTATTCATTTCCCCAGGTTCTTCACTTACTTCCCCACTTTGTCTATTTAACTTCCCGGGACTTCAGTCGTTTTCCTCTGCTTATCGATCTGTCTATCCAGGTCTTCAATCGTTCTCCCCACTTTGTCGATTTATTTCCTCAGTTTCTGCATCGTACTCCTCACTTTGTCGATTCAACTCCTGGGGATTTGCATTGATTCCTTCGTTTTGTCGATTTACCTCCTCAATTACCTTATTTACCCCTTTTACTAATTTCCTTGTCTCCCTAATTACCTCATTTACCTTCGTTACCAATTTCCTTATCTCCTCAATTACCCATTTACCTTCTTTACCAATTTGTTCACTTCCTCAATTACCCATTTACCTCTGTACTTATTTGTGTTTATTGGTATATACAACGAAGCAAAAACAAAAAAGATGTGTGGATTTTCCCGGCCGCGGATTTAATTTTCCCAAACGGGTGGTTTGTTTTCCGGAGGGGGTACAGATAACAGATCGACCCCTGATTTACAGATGAGATGTTACAGATCACGAATCAACGCTGATTTACAGATAAATCGCCATCCGTTATCTGTAAATCTGTAACTCATCTGTAATCTGCACCGTTCAGTCGAAAAAGTCAAGTAGCTCCAGATAGCCCTCGTGCGAGAGGGGAAGGCGGGTGGTATGCTGATCTTTCAGGAGCACATAGCCCGTGCCGTTAAAAGAAAGTATTTGATTGTAATTGACGAGGTGGGAGCGGTCAATACGTAAAAATAAGCCTGAGTCTTTTACCTTTTCATACCAGTGGCAGATGCTGCCGCATTGTTTGGAACAAGTACCGTTGACAATGAAAATGTTCGTGTAGGCCCTGCATGCTTCCAGGTACACAACATCCTGCATCCGAACAGGTATACGGGATTCTCCTTCTTTCAGTAGAATAAAGTCTTCTTCCTGCATATTGGATATATCAACGGGGCGTATGAATGTTTATTGGGGTTTTAACATTTTTTTAGAATTGGTGATGTCAGATTTTCGGATCCGATCGCACTAAACATCCTCCGGCCTGCGGCCACCTCCTTTAAAGGAGGAATTTAACAGCCTCCAGTCATGGTCGTCACATCTTCGCAATCTTCCTGAACTGGTAGAAAACCCGGTCAAAGACACTTAGCTCTTCCGTGATGATGTCTGCTGTTCCCTGCATCTCTTCTTTGTAATCCAGCTTGTGGTTATAGGTGGTGATCAGCTGATTGGGTAAAGAAACTTCTATCGCATAACTCTCGTTCTTCGGCATTGCAGAAATTGTTTTTACTGTTCCGCGCAGCATACCGTACTGCTGGTACAGGTAGCTGTTGAGCTTGATGTTTACTGTTTGTCCCGGTCTTAGCTTTCCGGAGTTGTGTACGGGCAGCAGCAGCCTGGCTAACATCTCCTGCTTTTCACCGGGCACTATGCTCATTATCTCTTCTCCCTGTCTTAAGTTCTGATTCTTTGCCCAGTAGCTGAATAGCGACACGCTGCCGTCGACCGGAGCTATGAGCAGGTAGCTTTGCTTCCATGTCTCAATCTGCGATCTCAGCGTTTGGATGCTTTGGTTAAAGGCCTGCAGGTACTTTTCCTTCTCCTCATAGTCCTGCATTTGTAATTGCAGCTTGTTCTTCTCCAGACCATGGATGGTTAATTTATTGCTGACACCCGTGATCTTGATGTTCTCGTAATTGCGTTTGGCAGATAAATATTCCCGCTTCTTGTCTTCAAATTCTTTGGCGCTTATGGCATCGTTTTGATACAATGTATTGGAGCGGTTAAAGTCTTTTTCTATTAATGACAGCTCTTCCTTATACGTGTTCTCCTGGGCTTCGTATTTGGTTTGCAGCAGCCTGTATTCATCCAGCTGCTTATCTATGATCTCTATTTCCTTTTGCCGGGGATTAACTTCTATCTGCAATTTGTAATCACTGTGGCTTTTAAGGAAAGAGAGGAATGCGGGAGTGAGTTCGCCAACCTCTCCCCGGCCCTCTCCTCCAGAGAGGGAGACGTTATTCGATGTGCGGTTTTGCAGAGCATTTACTAAACTATCTATTCTCAAAATGGTTTTGTAATCTGCATTGCTTTCTATCACAAACAGCACATCTCCCTGTTTTACGCCCTGGCTGTTAGTTACTTTGATCTCTTCTATCTTTCCACTGGTTTTTGCTATCAGGGTGACGGGCGGGTTTAAGGTGGTTATGGTTGCTGTGGCGGTGAGGGTATCGGGGTACCGGATAAAGACAGACAATAACAGCATCAGCACCATTACGAAGAAAACCGCGCTGATGCCCCAGCGTACTGTCCAGGAGGGAATGGCAGCAAGCAATTCGTTTACTTCCTCGGTTTTGAGTTCGATCAAAACACCTCTCTCACCCCTCTCCGTCCGAGCTGCGCTCCCAACCTTCACATGGGGTTCGGTTGTCCTCAAGGGAGAGAAAACAGGGTGTGGGGAGTTCGTGTTAGTATTATTTGGTTCACTCATTTTGTTTCCATTTGCTCCCCTTCGCCCCTCTCCTTCAGGAGAGGGGTTGGGGTGAGGTTAACCCAACTCCAATTGATTTTTAACCAGCTCGTAATAACTTCCTTTCAGGGCGGTTAGTCCTGCATGGTCTCCGTGTTCGGTTATTCTGCCTTTGTCCAGCACTATTATCTGGTCTGCATTTTTTACCGTGCTGAGCCGGTGTGCTATGATCACCACGGTTTTGTTTTTGAAAAACTCATTCAGGTTATTCATGATTATCTTTTCGTTGTTAGCATCGAGGGCATTGGTGGCTTCATCGAAAAATAATAGTTCGGGATCTTTATAAACCGCACGGGCAATCAGTATCCGCTGCTTTTGACCGGTACTCACTCCTACTCCTTCCATTCCTATTTTAGTATTGTATCCCAATGCAAGCGATTGAATGAACCCGTGTATGTTTGCAACCTTTGCTGCATACTTTAATCTTGCCTTATCAATAGTATCTGTTCCCACTGCTATATTATTTGCAATGGTATCGGAGAATATATATCCTTCCTGCATAACAGAGCCGCATTTGTCACGCCATGCTTTTGCAGAGATGGAAGAAAGGGCGGCCCCTCTTTCTCCTCCCTTGAGGGGAGGCCGGGAGGGGTGGGAATTTAAAGTAATCTCTCCCGATATAGGTTCGTAAAATTTCAAAAGCAATTTCATCAGCGTGGTTTTGCCGCTGCCGCTCGAGCCTACTATCGCGGTTATTTTATTGCGGGGTATGATCAGGCTTATGTTGTCAAGCACGTTCTCATTGTCCAGGTTGCTGTATTTGAAAGAGAGCTCGCTTATCCGGATATCGTACTCCGATGGCAGATCGCTTGTATGCTCCCTGCTGATGGGCTCTTCGTCTTCCCTGCCGTGTATCTCTCCTAACCGTTCCAGGCTCAGCCTGGCATCCTGCCAGTGCTGTACAAATCCTACCAGCTCCAGCACCGGGCCATTGAGCTGGCCGATAATGTAACTGACTGAAAGCATCATGCCCAGCGTGATCTGCCCGTCAATGACCAGCCTGGCAGTGAGAAAGGTGATGATGATATTCTTCAGCTCGTTTATCAGGGCCGAGCCGGAGTTCTGGGTCTGTGACAGGTAAAGGCTTTTGAGGTTTATCCTGAACAACTTTACCTGCATATTTTCCCAGGCCCAGCGCTTTTGCCTTTCGGCATTGTGCAGCTTTATTTCCTGCATCCCGCTTATGAGCTCTATTACTTTGCTTTGGTTCTGCGCGCCTTGCTGGAACTTCTTGTAATCAATATATGCACGGCGTTTTAAAAAGAAGGTGATCCACAGAAAATACAGCAGGCTGCCTGCCACAAATACAGTGAATACCTGGATGCTGTACCAGGCGAGCACGAATGTGAAGATGACCAGGTTAAGCAGGGAGAAGAGAATATTTAAGGAAGAGCTTGTTAAAAAGGATTCGATGCGTGAGTGGTCTCCTATGCGCTGCATGATATCCCCGGTCATTTTTACATCAAAATAGGAGATGGGCAGCTTCATCAGCTTTACAAAAAAATCGGAGACCAGCGAGATATTGATACGGCTGCTGATATGCATAAGGATATAGCTGCGTATGATCTCGATGGTGGTTCTTCCAAAAAATAGCATGAGCTGTGCAAGCAGGATGAGGTAAATAAAACCCACATCGTTATTCTGAACGCCAATGTCTACAATGCTTTGGGTAAGAAAGGGGAAAATCAATTGCAGCAGGCTTCCTGCCAGAAGGCCCAGGATCAGCTGGAGGATGAGTTTGTTGTAGCGAAACAAATATTGAAAGAGGAAAGAAAAGCCGGTGACTCCCGCCTCTCCCTTTCTCCCCTCTCCTTCCTCACCCCCAACCCCTCTCCTCAAGGAGAGGGGGGAAGGGGTGAGGTAAAATTCCGGAGTTGGTTCCAGCAGCAGCACGATCCCTTCGTTTGCATCGCTCTTCCATGCCTTTAAGAATTCTTCTTTTGTATACTTTAACAGTCCGTGCCCGGGATCGGCTACATGGAATATGCCTTTCCTGATCTTATATACTACTACAAAATGGTTCTGGTTCCAGTGGGCTATGCAGGGCATGGGAGCTTCTTCCACTAAATGATCATGCGTAAGCTTTACTCCCAGCGTTCTTAAACCTAGCTTCTCGGCCGCTTCACTCAGGCCTAGCAGGCTGGCTCCTTCACGCGTGGTATGCGTCACGCCCCGCAGCTCCGTCATGGAATAACTCTTTCCGTAATACTTTGCCACCATCCTCAGGCACGTGGCACCGCAATCCATCGATTCTGCCTGCAGGTATAAAGGAAATTTTTGCACGGGATGGTTTGGGATATCAATACATCACCTTTGTAAACTCCACTCTCCTGTTTTTCTGCCGCCCTTCTTCTGTATTATTAGATGTCAAGGGTTTTGAGCTTCCAAATCCTTTATAGAAAAGCCTGTTTTTATTTATCTTTTTCGATATTAAATAATCAACAACGGCTTTGGCACGTTCCTCAGAAAGCAGCTGGTTCTTTTTCTCATCTCCTTTGTTATCCGTATGCCCCCGCACTTCGATCATCATCTGGCTCTTGCTTAGCAGACTAACCAATTTGTCCAGTTCAGGAAATGATTCTTTTTGCAAAACGGCTTTGCCTGTTTCAAAAAAAATATTGTTCAGAACAATGGGCTTCCTTTTCGGGCAGTAGCTATAAAAATAGATCATGAACCCTGCAGGAGACCTTCTTTCGTGCATATATTCCTCGCCATAATTAATCATGAGATAATATGTTTCTCCTGCTTTTACACTCACAGCCGAAGCATATGCCGGTCCCGGCCCTCTATCAATAGCGTTACCCGACGCATATTCCGACAATCCGGTCATGCCGCTTTTTGAAATACATACGGAAAAGCAGAAACGTATTACTTCGAACTTCTCAGTATTATTAGTACAATCTGTATCTGTACATTTAAAAAGTACAAAATCATAATCATCTAAACTGTCAAAAGGAGCAATATCAAAAGTGAAAACGGTATCATAATCGAAGGTAAATTTGAACCAGATAGAATTCGTTTCACTTCCAATATCGTTTGTGAACTCCTTCTTAGATCCATAACCTAAAGAAACATTGAAGGGACCAGCAATCGAATCCGTGATTTCAATTGCTTTGTTAGCATCAGCACTGGATAATTTAATAAGTTTTTTGGAGGAAGGAAAATCGACTTGTGCGGCTGGTTGGATAGACTTATTTTCTTTTTTACCATTATGATTACCCTGAGCAAATGATGGAACAGAAGCAATAAAAAAAAACAGCATGATTGAAAAGTATAGCGTGCTTTGCATACGTAAGGATGTGCTAGCAGAACGTAATAAAGTTTTCAATCGCCGCATGATAATTAATTATTACATGACTTAACGACATTCGTGTCAAGCACTTGATTCTAAAATTTAATAAGGCAGAATAGTAGCTAAAATATATCCTTTAAGTCAGATAAATTGAAAGTGCTGGGTAATTTTCTGCCGTTGATATATACTGTTGGAGTATACTCAATCTCAGCAGCCGTACACCAATCACTCATTACTTCTATTTTTTTATTCTGTTTCTCTAATAATTCTTCGCTCACCGGGAAATTTTTTTTCAAAGTATCGTAATTACTGTTTTTAGTTAGATACCAGTAATTTATTGCTTCAAACAGTTTTGAGTTCAGTGTATTGCCAGGCTCTTGCTCTGCCATAGCCAGAAAATGCCTTACAACCAATTTTCTCAAACCACCTTCCTCATCATTATTTACATTATAGAGGATAACCATTTTCACATTATTATTATTGCTTAACAGATCATTAAAGATTTCCTGAGCCGTATTGCAGTGAGGGCAAATAGGGTTGCACACTTTCAGGATAATATTTTCTGCATGAGGATTTCCCTTCTGTATGCCCAGGTCTTTCCAGCCATCGGGTGCTTCCGGCTGATCAGCCAATGTCAGATCAAAAACATCCTGGCGGGAGTATAATCTTTTATACGCAGCCAAAAATTTATCCGAGTCTTTAGCTTTAATCAAAACAGGTTTTAGTGCGTACCAGAATAGGATGGGTGAAACAGCACATCCGGTGAGGAAAATAATATTGTTGCCACTAAAATTTACAGCAAAATCTCCAAACCGTAGGGCCCAGCATACATTGAAAAAAAGCACTGCCTGAATAAAAAGGCACAAACGGCACCATTGCTTTATTACTTTGTATTGATAAAATAAACTGAATGGTATGTACATTGAAGACAAAACTGAAACGCAAGATATAAATGTGGTTTTTTCAATGAAAGAAATACCTGGAACTAGAAGAAATAACAGCATAGAACAGAAATAAAAAAAACCGATCTCTCCCCATGAAATACCAAATAATTTAGCAGCCTTGCTTCCCAGCACCGCATCACAGTTTGTTCTAGCACCCCCGGTGCAAATATTTTTAACAAACGTGTTTGATTTATCTACTTCATACATTAATAACAATGTACTTATGGCTAATCCTGCCAATGTAAATAGGAGAAAACTGAAAGATGCGGGAATATCACCCGAGGAAATAAGGTATTTGCTGATTCCATATACTAAAATCAAGCTGAACCCAAACAGCAATAAATACGTCCTGTTTCTATGCTCAGTTACCACTTTACTATTTTTTTTGAAATCCATTTCCCTGCTTCCTTCAGTTGCTTCCGCCAACAAAACTATATTGGATTGCCAGTTATTGATAAACTCTTCTTTTGTTGTTGTTATTTCTTTCCCATAGTAATAGGTTACGGAATCATTATTTACATGAGTAACATTTACAAAATCATTTCCACCTGTTTCTTTAATCCTTATATCGGCTAAAAATGGTATCGGCAATTCATCCAATTGCTCCTTTTCTATTTGTAATCCCTTATTTTCAATATTATACCTATTAAAAACCTCACTGAGACTGTATAAACTGGGATAGTAAGGATTTGACTCTAAACGTTGTTTTAAAGCCCTTTTGGTAAAAGGTACATTCAAAGTCTTTAAAAAATTAACTGCTACGGGTATTAATCTTGTATTGAATTCTTGTGCCATATATTCTTAATACTTTTATTTCGCTATTGCATTGCCAATCGCTTTTTTTAATTCTTCATGGGATAGATTCTTCGCAAAAGCATCTACAATCTTCCCTTCCTTATTTATAATCATATATCTTGGAATCCCGGTTACTTTCCAGAGCTTTTCAAAAGGACGATCCTCTTCTTTTCGTGCTCTGAGGTGAATACCCTTAAATTCGGGATGATCTGATAAATATTTCTTCCATGTTTCCTCTTCCTCATCCCTGTCGTTGGATAGAAAAATAAAAACTACTTCTTTACTGTTTATGAAAGCCTCCTGCAATTCAAATAGGTGTGGAAATCCGTCTATGCAGGGCCTGCACCAGGTTGCCCATATATCAATAAAAATTACTTTGCCTTTAAAATCATTTAATGAATGAATCTTGCCATCCGGTGATATCCCCTGAAGATGAGGAGCAGGATTGCCGGGCATAAGATGATCAAAAAGTTTATAACAGTCATTTAGAATTGCAAGGTAGTCTTTAGAAGCTGAATATTTTTGTCTTAACTTATTCACAGTACTATCGATAAAACGATTGGGGCCACTTATCCCTAGCTCAAAAAGAACATTATTAAACGTCAAAAATTCTTTTATCTCATCGCTGTATTGTGTAGCGTCTTGGATGGGATCATGCGTCGCAATAGCATTTATTTGATTTACAGAACTGATTCTATTCATATACCCTTTATAATTCGTCGTTAAATACTGTGTAAAATAGGAAGAAGGAAATTTAATTAATAAAGTATCCTTGAGAAGGTTATTAAATTTTAAACCCAATCTACTTTCAAGATGCAAACTATCGATCTGCGCTTGTTCAAAGTTGGAAAGAAACTCCTCTTTTTTCAATAAAATAAATGCCCGCATATCAGCTCGTAATAGATAATCAACCTCCCTGCTTGGTGAAATACCTTCATAGTTCTTTTTATATAAACCCAGCAACTCTTGTTCGTAATAATCGCAAAGGCGAATAAATTTTCCAATACCGGTTAAGGGATTATCAATCGTATTTATTGAATCCTTTAACTGACTCAATAGGTTTTTTGATTTTAGCAAAAAATTGTTAATCACAGCCCCCTTTCCAGAAAAGGAGGACTTCCCTTTCATTACGCTAAAAACCAGATCACATCCAGGTTCCAAAAAAACAGTGCACGGAAACCTATCATTTGCATATAAAAGGATAAACGACTTTTTTTTAACCGGTATGCTTAGGATTCCTTCGCCGTTTGAATCCAGTTTAACTGAAAGTATAGTTATTGGAATTGCAGGGAAATAATTCCATGTCTGATCTTTACATCCCTTTGCTTTAATTTTTATAGTGGCAATAGAATCGTTCAGCACTTCTGTGCTATAACTATATATAGAAATAAGTAAGAGTAAAAAGGTCACGTATAAATTTTTCTTTTCCTTCATCGGATTGTTCTTTAAATCTAAGATAATAAAGAACCGGATATTACTATCCGGTTCTTCACCCATATTAGCACTGAGCTGAGACACCATTATAGGTGCATAAACAATCAACCGATCCGTTTGACCCATTCCATACATCACACTTTTTTTCTCCGCAACTTCTGTTTGCACAAGAAACTGGAGGTAATCCTCCTTTAAGTTCCTGCATTTGCTTATGGCTAAGCAATAAGCCCTTGATTTCATTCATTTTCTTTTTCATGGTTTTTTGTTTTTGTATTATTTAACTGAATTACATTTTGTCATATTATCGCTATGTGCTCCTCGCTGTTTTTACGTTACAGTAAACGCTTTCCTGCAGGAAAAGATTTTAACTGTTTTTTCATTTACTGTTCTGTGAGGTTATGATCAGGGCGCAAACATATTTGAACTGACGGACAAAGAATGTCCGTCTGCTATTTGCCTGAAAAATATTTTTTAACATACTCTATATTTCTTTGCCATCCATATGTCCGGGCCCTGAATAAACAACTTGGAAAATTTCTCCGCCTCCACCGCGTCAGTCCTTACGGACCAGGGAAGGATCAGGCGAAGAAGATCCTCATCTGCTTTTAAAAACTCTGCTTCGCCGTTTGTACCGTTTGGACTTTTCATGAAAAAATTTAATTGTGTTTTCTATTTTGTATATGTGGTGCCGCTGAAACAAAGGAAAGAAGAGCTCCTGAAAAACCCAGGGTACAAAACGCCCTGTAATTCAGATTACGCCTGAAAAAAATATTACATTTGAAAATCTTACAAGCGGGCTCATGCAGGAATTACATGCCTTATTGCATACTTTGTCCCCCAGGGAATGGGCGTCTTTTCAAAAGTTTCTCAGCGCATTTACCGAGCACGATGCATCCAGGCTTAAATCCCTGAAGCTTGCAAAGCTTTTGATACATGCAAAAGCTGCGCCTAGTCCTGCTTCCTGCTGCATTAGCCTGTACGGCCGGAAAAAAGATCACGGCTTTGATGAATTAAAATCTGCGCTCAAAGAAAAGGTGCTGGATTTTTTGCTCACGGATATTTCTGCCGATAAGCAACAGGAGCTAGATGAGATTGACTATGCGATCATTAGGATGAAAAAGAAATCGGCTCAATTCCATCAATTATTTTATTCCAAGAAAAAAATGCCTTTGTTAAACGATTTACTAGATGACATTATCGCTACAGCAAAAGAATATGAGCAGTACTATATATTAATAGATCATCTTAAGGTTAAAAAAAGCCTTGTCAGCTTCAAAAAAAGCAATAAAGAATTTGAGAGAATTAAAATGGAAATGGAGTTCGGTTCCAAATGGTTGGGTATTCTGGATAATGCGGAACATTATTATTACAGGATAGGTGTGCTCGAGGCCTTTTCAAGCAAGTTGGATAAGCAAAAAGCATTATTAGAGCTTAAAGAAAATATTGCGGAGGTGAAGACTGGATATGAGTTTACCAACTCTCCCAAAGTGCATTATTACCTAAAATACCTGGAGCTGGCTTATTACCAGTTACAGGAAGATCATCCACAGGCACGAAGTGTTTGCCTGGAACTCCTGAATATTATACGTGATAATAAGTCTGTTTACCGGAAAATAAGATTAGGAGGAGCGTATGTTAATCTTTCACAATGTGAATATAATATGAAGGATTTTAAACATGCAGCGCAATGCAGTAGAGAAGCCCAAAAACTTTTTAATCCAGGTTCGGATAATTATAGTATTGCTCTTGAATATGAGTTCTACGCCCTGTTTGCTATGCAGCAATACGGGCAAAGCACAGATATTGCAAACAAAATGATTGCCAGCGCTACTCCCGAGGAACTGGGAGAGTTCAGGTACTCCAAATACAATTACCTGCTTGCCAATTCACTGTTCAGGCAGCGCCAGTTTAACGATGCTCTGCAGATCCTTTCTCAAAAAAGAGAAATATCAAAAGATAAAAATGGCTGGGAAATAGGTGCACGTGTGCTCCATATCATGAGCCTTGTTGAGCTGCATAAGCTGGATGAGGCCAGTCGCGCCGTTCTGAGCCTGAAGCAGTTCATCAAACGTGTGGACAAAGCTACGCCTGTGAGCCTGAGGGATAAGATCATTCTCAATCTTTTGCTTACTGTGGAAAGAAAAGGATTTGTATTCGCCCTGCTCAACGGCAATACCGGGAAATACCTGGCCGGCCTGCAGTCCAAAGAAGGAGAAAACCGCTGGCAGCCTTTCACCCATGAGGTGATTGCGTTTCATGAGTGGTTTGGGGGAAAGATGAAAGGGAAGGGGGTTTAAAAACAGGAAGGAATTGCTTAACCAATTAATTCGCCTCTTTAACAAACGGAATTTAGCAGTTATAATTTCAAAATTAATTCTTTACCTTCGTGCATATAAAATCAAAACATGAGTTCAATAGTAATAGCCCAGCTCAATGATGCCGATGCAAATTTCATCGTTCAGCTGATAAAGAAAGTACATGGCAAAGCCAGGATACTGAAAGGAAAAGCCCTGGAGGATTTTCACTTTGGCCAGCTCATTGACAAGGGTATACAGTCCGAAGACGTACCTCTTTCCAAACTACGCGCAAAGCTTCGTAAAAGTTTTCTATAAGTCCTCCCGGCACCTCCTTCCTCGCCTTCGCAAAGCCTTCGGCGGAGCAAGGCAAGGAGGAATTTAACAGCCTGGAAAACCTTCCTGCTACAATAGTTTTTCTACATTTGCCATCCTGAAAACGGCCCTATTACGGAGAGGTGTCCGAGTGGTTTAAGGAGCACGCTTGGAAAGCGTGTGTACTGAAAGGTACCGGGGGTTCGAATCCCTTCCTCTCCGCCAAATAAGCAAAGGCAACAAATTAAGTTTTGTTGCCTTTTTTGTTTTGCTTGACTTTCAAGCGATTACCACTGTGTGGGCTAAGGCTCTTATTGCCTTTTTTGCCTGTTATCTCCATTTTGTTGTACCCCTGTTAAACCCGTGTTTTACCCGTGTTAAACCCACTATGTGGATTGAACCCCCGTAGGTAGTTATTTTTTTTCATTCATTTGAACTAATGGATTGACGCAGAATATATAAACTAAAAACTTTAAAACATGATACCAACAATTCATTTTATATTGCGAGTAGGCCGTCCCCTACCTGATGGCTCTGCTTCCGTTTATGTACGAATCACCTTTAACAGAAAACAAATCTTAACCCTCGCTACTGGAAAATCTGTACCCATAAAGAAAGAATTCCGAAACCTGAGTAACGATTCTATAAAACAGCTTACAACCAAAGAACGTTACAAAATATACTGTTGGGATAAAGAAAAGGAACGTCCGACAAAAGGTTTTGGCAGCGTGGAAAGCATGAACCTGTTTATTGATGACGAGAGAAAACGAGCTAATGACATTCTTTATGAGCTAAATAAAAAAGACAAATTGAATCCTGAAAATTTTAAGAGAGAATTTCTAAAAACTGAACAGGGAAAAAATATTCCCTTTTTGGAATATTGCTTAAATGAGATAAAAAACAGTCGCAGCGAACAGTTTGCCGAAGAAACCAAGCGAAGCTATAAATCTGTTATAACAAAATTGAACGATTATAAACCTAATATAGTTCTTTCTGATATTACATATAAATTTCTGACAGAGTATGAAAATTATATGCTCAAATCAAAAGAAGAAGATGGTGCAGGAAACAATAAAAGAACTATAGAAAATAATATGAAAGTAATACGCACCTTTGTATGTATTGCACGCAAAAATGGAGACCTTACTGAACAGGATTATCCTTTTCGGGATTATAAGATAAAGGAAACTGAAAAATTCTTTTCAACTCGTGACTTTTTAGAACCGGAAGAAATATTGGCCCTTGAAAAACTCTATTTCAGTTATATTCCTTTAAATAAGCTCAGAGAAAAACTCAGTGTTGAGGACTGGAAAGAACGCGAAAGGAACGGAATTATAACTCCCGGAGAATACAAAACATTACAAGCATTTCTGATCGGGGTTTATACAGGTCTGCGCTTCCGGGATGTATTTACTCTCGCCAAAGAAGAACACCTGCGGTCAAAATATATTGTATCTCCTAAAGGTGGAGAGAGAATTTTAAAACATTACATAGAAATAGATGCACACAAGACCGGAGTTAATGTAATTATACCATTAATTGACAAAGCCTTGAAATTAATAGATGTAAATAAAGCCGGAAAACTTTGCGAAGATATTTCTAACCAAAAAATTAATGAACACCTCAAATCTATACAAGTAAAAGCAAAGCTGGATAAGATTCTCACTTTCCATGTGTCCCGACACAGTTTTGCAACTATAGCTTTTGAATATGGTATTCCTGAAAAGGTCGTGCAATCTGTCTTAGGGCACCGGAACAAAAGGTTTACTGAAATCTACACGCACTTATCTAACAAGAAATTGTTTTTTGAAATGGATAAGATGAATCAAGGATACAGGGATACAGAATTACTTCTAAATGAAGATAGTCAAGACAAAAGTGAGAAAATGCAACTTATTGCCAAATTGCAAAGTCTGGATGAAACTAAAATGAAAAAATTAATATCATTATTGGAAATGGTGGAATAAAGTGTAATTCTATTAATGACAGAAGGGGGATAGGTTCGATACTCTTTTTTTATTGTATATGATCAGGAAAATAGCTTGAATTGCTCAAAATAAGCCTGTATTGGTCTCGGATAAGCCTGTAATTACATTAATTCCCTGAATCCATAGGTGTAAATTAAGACCTTGAAGCTCTAAAATTAAAGATTTGTTGCTTCAATAATTGCACTTTTAATGAATGGCTTGATTAATAAGGGGTAAGGGGCTATGCGTAAAATCAGGCTTTTGCATTGACAGTAATCCTAACTATCCCTTTTTCATCTATAAAGATATAAGAAGAATATCCTAGATATGTCATTTCCCTGACTTATTAGTTTTTTAAAAATTAACTTCAATGGAGAAGTCAAATATTTAGACAGATATTTTTGATATTGATAATGCCTGTTCAGATACGAAGGGTAATCGGTGTGTGGTTTAGAGGGCTGTTCCATGATTTTTTCAAATTCATCCGGAGTCAGGTTCAGTTTTTTAATTACATACTAAGTATAAAAATCAAAATTTAACTTACTAACGATATTTTTAATGTTTTTTACGGCAAGCCCGGAGTTCCATCCGTTGTCAAAATGGACGAGAAGAGGACGAAGATTGTAGTGTTTGGCCAGATAGGCAGTATACGTACTATCAATTCCGCCACTTACTCCTAAAATACAATCGTAGGTTTTTGATTTTCCTTCTCTTTTTATTTTATCAATAATCTCAAGAAGTCTTTTTTCTTTAACTTCCGGCGCGAGTTGTTCCTTTTTCAAATAGGGTAAACAATAATTGCAAACTCCTTCATTATTGAAAAAAATGTAATCATCAGATACAGTATCCATTATACAATGGGAACAGATACAATATGGAGATCTTGTATTTTGTTTATTCTTGATCAGATATATTGATTTTATAGAATTGCCTTAATATTTTCATTTGTTCTAAATATAATAACGGAGAGGATAAGCGCAAGACGTCCCAAATATACCTCCATGAAAGGTTACTTTAAATTAAAATCAGATTAAAATTACCAGACTCTGGTGCTGTTGATAAAAGCACGAAACCAGCGTTAAGAATACGATTATATTAATTATTAAAAAATGGTCATCTCGAAACAAGAGAAAGAATTTTCTGGCGAAGAGAATCTTGGTAATCATAAAAAGTGTGCTTCGTTGAATGGAGATGGCAATGTTTTCTAAGAGGGAATTTAATTTACAATAATATAAATCGTTGCTCCTGCAAAATATCCTATAAGTGCAAGCCAGCTGATACGTTTCAGATACCAGAAGAAATTTATCTTTTCCATTCCCATTGCAGCTACACCTGCAGCTGATCCGATAATGAGTGCACTGCCACCTGTTCCCGCACAGTATGCAAGAAATTCCCAGAAATAATGATCGGTGGGATAAGTTTGCAGATCATACATTCCCATTGTTGCTGCTACAAGCGGAACATTATCAACAATAGCAGAAAATAAACCTATGGAAAGAATAATGAGATTAATGTTTCCTATTTTTTCATCCATTAGAGATGAAAGCTGTGCGAGTTGCCCGGTTGATTGAAGGGCTGAAACTGCAATAAGAATCCCGAGAAAAAATAAAACGCTTGGCATATCTATTTTTCTCAGAGCGTGAAGAACGGAATAAGCGCTTTTATCTGACTCGTCTTTGTCTTTGTGTATAAGCTCGGAAATTACCCAAAGCAATCCAAGTCCTAAAAGCATACCCATGAATGGCGGAAGATGCGTTACGGTTTTGAAAACAGGAACAAGAACAAGAATTCCTAATCCCGAAAAGAAAATTATGTTTCGCTCAAAAGAAGAGGCAGAGGGTTTATCACCATTATTTTCCGAAATTGGCTTTTCTATATTTCCTTTGAGCATACAGGAAACCGCCATAAGCGGAACAATAAGACAAACCAAACTCGGAATAAAGAGATTCAGCACTATATTTTTTGTTGTAACCTGGCCTCCAATCCAAAGCATAGTGGTAGTAACGTCGCCAATTGGAGACCATGCACCTCCCGCGTTAGCTGCTATAACAACCAAGCCTATAAATAACATTCTATCCTGCTTATCGGAAATGAGCTTCCGCATAAGTGAAACCATTACAATAGTTGTAGTGAGATTGTCGAGAACTGCTGAAAGAAAAAATGTGAGAAAACAAATTATCCAAATGAGTTTACGCTTGTTGGATGTGGTAATGGCATTCGTGATCACTTCAAATCCATCGTGCGCGTCAATGAGCTCTACAATGGTCATCGCACCCAACAGAAAAAACAGGATACCGGAAATTTCTCCTAAGTGTTCGGTAAGTTGTTCCGACACAAGATGTGTATCTGAAGCCGAAAAAACATAAAGCATCCAGCACAGGACACCGGTGAGCAAAGCAATTGCTGCTTTGTTTATTTTTATTGCATGTTCAAGCGTAATGGCAATGTAGCCGGCAATAAATATCAGCGCTATTAGTATTTCTTGCATGATCTTTTCTTATTCACTCACTCTTACCTCCTATTTAACAAATTCCTTCGTTTTTAAAGTCTGGATAAGGCTCAATTTGGATCTAATGAGCTGGTATTCTATACCTTATACGTTTTTAAATTTTTCCTTCACCTAATGTTTTGCAATTAAAAAGACAAAAAATCGCATCATATAAACACACGCACGATCCGTATTCCGGAAGCTTATCTTTTAAAATTCAACAAAAAGAAAGCCCGTTCTTTCCCCTGAATTCCAAACAAACAAGCAAATTTAGAAATCAGCTGAACGGGCCTTCTATGTACTATGAAGAAACTCTGAAGCGAATATTGCAAATAAGTGGTTTGAAAGTGCAGGAAAAATGAATTTTAATTAGATTTTAATATTTAAAGTGATATTATCGAGAATAATAAACAACTGGATATTTGTTTGCTCCATTATAAAACAAAACGCTGTGAATTGACCAGGGGAATGTTGGGATATAATTTATTTTGTCAATGTTTTGTTTTTTATAGTCCGGAACGCAGCTGTACAATCTCCGAAATATAACTTCAACGGAAGTTATTCTAAATTAAAATCAGATTAAAATCACCAGAACGTTTATTGCATAGTATAAAAAAACGAAATTAGCACTATGGATCCCGTAATACTAATTGTTGAGGATGAGCGTAAAGTAGCTTCATTTATAAAACGAGGGCTTGAAGAAAATTCTTTTGATGCTGATATAGCATATGACGGAGCTATCGGGAAAAAGATGTTCGAAGCAAAGCAATACGATGCCATTATCCTGGACATCAACCTTCCCCTGAAAAATGGGATACAGCTTTGCTATGAAATAAGACAGTCAGATACACAAATACCGGTGCTTATGCTTACTGCACTTGGAACCACGGAAGATAAACTGGAAGGTTTTGAATCTGGAGCCGATGACTACCTTGTTAAGCCATTTGAATTCCGTGAATTGCTGGCGCGGATCAGGGCCTTGTTAAAAAGAGTGCATTCAAAGGAAATGACAGGCAGCATTTTGCGTGTTGCTGATCTGGAATTGAATACCAAAAGCATAGAAGTAAAAAGAGGAAATAAATCCATTGATCTTACCCCTAAGGAATTTACTTTGCTAGAGTTCCTGATGCGGAATAAAGGTATAGTTCTATCCAGGTCTGAAATCGCCGAACGGGTTTGGGACATCACTTTTGATACCGGAACAAATGTGATCGATGTATATATAAATTTTCTTCGTAAAAAAATAGACAAGGATTTTTTGCAAAAGCTGATTCATACGCAAATGGGAATTGGATATGTTCTTAAAGAAGAATAAAATAAACCTGGATATCCGGGCCCGACTTACAATTCAATTTACATTGATTGCCGGGGGAATTATCATTTTACTTTCTGTAAGTGTATATTATTTCTCGGCATCCTATCGTGAATCTTCTTTTTATGCAAGACTAAAGGACAGGGCTCTGACAACAGGAAGGTTGCTTATTGAAGTGAATGAAGTAGATACTACTCTTTTAAAAATAATTGACCGGAATACCATCAATGCTTTTTATGATGAAAAAGTAGTAGTATACGATTATTTGAACAAAGAAATTTACAGCAGCATTGACGAGAATACAATTCCTGTTTCAAAAGAGCTTCTTGCTCAAATCCGACTGAAGAAAGAAATAAAGTATCATCTAAGCGACAACGAGGTAATTGGATTTGTCTATTCCGATAAATACAATCGATATGTGATTATTGCATCGGCGCTTGATAAATACGGCTTAAGCAAATTAGGTAATCTGAAAACAATACTGTTTACTGGATTTTTCTTTAGCGTGATCTTATCCGTTTTTGCAGGATGGTTTTATGCGGGAAGGGCGCTTAAACCAATGAAAGATGTGGTAACACAAGTTGATAAAATAACTATTTCCAATCTTGACCTGAGGGTAAACGAAGGAAACGGCACCGATGAGATTGCTCAACTTGCAATAACCTTTAACCGGATGCTGGAGCGGTTAGAGGGAGCATTTGAGATGCAGCGAGGCTTTGTATCAAATGCATCTCATGAATTACGCACACCTCTCACTGCTATAACCGGGCAAATAGAGGTTTCGCTCATGAAAAAAAGAAGCGAACAGGAGTATGAGGCTATTCTTCAATCGGTACTGGAAGACATTAAAAATATCGGAAGGCTCTCCAATAATCTTCTTGATCTTGCCAAAGCGAGCTCAGACATTTCGGAAATAAAGCTAAAAGAACTGCGAATTGATGAACTTCTCTGGCAGGCACAAACCGAACTGAAGAAACGGAATCCGCGTTACAATGCTAATATTGTTTTCGATCAAAACATAGACGATGAAAAAAAACTGACATTTTTCGGCAATGAACATTTGATCCGGTCAGCGCTTATTAATGTAATGGACAATGCCTGTAAATTTTCAGGCAACAAATCCGTTGATGTATTCCTTGCTGTAGAAGGAAATCGAGTGCAATTGAAATTTGCTGATGAAGGAATCGGGATTGACAAAAATGAACAGGACCGGGTATTTCAGCCTTTTTACCGGGCGAGTAATGCGCGAAGTATTAGCGGTCACGGACTTGGACTGTCACTTACTAAAAAAATTATTGAGATACACAAAGGGGTTATTGGAATCAAATCAGCCCTTACTAAAGGGACAGTTATCTCAATCTCTTTCCCAGCCCTTACCTCAAAACTTTAATCGGTTTTTAATTCCATTTTAATTCCATTTTAATCGGACTGAACGTCCTTTGACATAAGTCACATTTTTTATTTGAATATATGATTAGAGATAATTTTAAGCTCTTTGTTATCCTTTTTCTGTTTATTGCTTTTTCATCATCGTGTACAACCAATGGCAAAGTAGGTGAAAAGGTTGATAAATTCTTCTCGTCAAAACGATATAAAGAAGCCGTTGCAATGGTAGACAAGTTGTGTTATGCAAACAAAGAGCTTAAAAACGACACGTTAGAACTTGGAAGCCAGCTAAGAAATAAAATAATAGAATATACCGAGTTAAATACAGAGTATAAAAATCTTGGAAATAAATCAGGGCTCCAGCTGGCCCAGCTTAATTCAGATCTGAAAGATAAATCAAAAGAACTTGAGAAAAAAGAAAGACTTCTTAAGGAACGAGAACAAAAACTAAAAGAACTTCAATCCATTCTTGCCAAACAGGATTCTATAACCAATGCACTGAACAGCATTGTTAAAAATGCGTTGATGGGTTTTAAGTCCGATGAACTTTCAGTTGAGATGAAGAACGGGAAAGTGTATGTTTCTATGACTGATAAACTCCTTTTTAAATCAGGAAGCTCGTCCGTAGAAGAAAAAGGGAAAGAGGCTATAAAAAAACTTGCAGAAGTCCTGAATCGCAACCAGGACATAGGCATAACTATAGAAGGACATACAGACAATGTGCCTATCAGGACCAATCTGTATAAAGACAATTGGGACTTGAGCGTTGCGCGCGCAACCAATATTGTAAGAATGTTGAATGAAGACTTTAGCGTAGATCCGACCCGTCTTACGGCTTCCGGAAAAGGGGAAAACTTCCCGGTTGCAAGCAATGAAACACCTGAAGGGCGTGCAAAAAACAGGAGGACAGAGATTATATTAGCACCCAAGCTTGATGAACTGTTTAAGTTAATCAATCACAATTAATTATGGAAGATAAAATCGGAATTAAAAAAAGGCATGCAATTATACTTTTAGTACTGTTGATTTCCTTATTTGTTTGGATAGGAGTTTTTATTAGCAGAAATAGCTCTCTGAAGGCTGAACATGATAGGGCTATATTGATCGCCGATTCTCTTCTTTCCGAAAAACTCTTACTTAATAAACAGATTGATGATGCTAATGAAAAACTCAATCAATACATAAAGGAAAAAAATGAATCGACGGCAATGAGCGTGTCTCTTAATGACGAAATCAGGATAAAAACCATCCAGATAGAGAAACTGAATAAAGATAATTCTTCCGTTACAGGATTAAAAAAACAACTTAAAAATACCCAAAAACAAAAAGAGGATTTTGAATCAAAAACGACTTCTCTTAATCAACGCATCCAGGAGTTGGAAGCAACGCTGGCACAGCTTGACAGACACTTAACGGAGTTTAAAGACGAAAACGAGTCTTTAAAGAAAAAGCTTGAGTGGGCAAAGAATATTAAGGCGAGAACTATTTCCATCCAAAATTTTAAAGTAATTAAAAACAAATCAAAAGCGACTGGTAAAGCAAAAAAAGTAAATAGAATATCCGCTACCATTGATTTAATGGAAAATCCGGTCACTGAAGCAGGTAACAAGCACGTGTATTGCCTGATTTATAACGGAAATAAAATACTCTCCGATGGAAATAAGCGATTCACTGAAAAAAAATCTAATAGGGAAATGGCGTATTCAGCAATGGAAGATATCAATTACAGCAACGTCGATCAAAGGGTGATAGTAAACCATGATTTAGATCAAAAGTTAGCAAAGGGCAGATACAAAGTCGAAATATATGTAGATGGAAGTCTTGCCGGGAAAACAGATTTTTTACTTAAATAATCATTACAATAATGAAGAACACAATTGAACTATGCTAAAACAAAAAACCAATATGAAAAATAAAGTAAAAACAATGATTGCCATAATAATATTCGGCATCATTTTAACTTCTTGCAAACACTCAATTGACCCATCTGTAATTCAATCATTCACCAGCGAGAATAAGGTGCTGGAAGGAAAATTATTAGGAATGAAAACATTTAAAGATCAGACTTTGATTGAAAGGGGGAAAAAATATTCAGGAATGGTTACAGCCATTGATCCCAAGAAAAAAACAGCTTATGAAAAGGATAATGAAGTAAAATCACAAATGAATAACATACAAGAGAAATTGGATATAGTAGCGAAGGAGTATGAAATGAATTATATTTCATTAATAGCGAGCATCGAAAGCAACAATGCTTTTATTGCGTCAATTCCTAATTCCGAGCAAAATGAACAAAGCATTAAATCGGATTGGGAACATAACATAACGGCATTTAATGAGATAATCGAGAGAAACAATGATTTGCAAAAAGAAATGACAGATTTACTGCGGGAGTATACTGAATCGGCTAATCAAGTAATGAAAAAATACGGCAAAACAGAAACCGTTAAAAATAAGACGAAGAAAAAGAGGAAATAAAAAATTAATATAAAGTATGTGCTTTTTGGTAAACCACATAAACGAGAGCATATTGGCTGGCGCATATTATTGCGCCAGCCAATCTCTCGCGTTAAAGTTAAACTTACTATTTGCTCTTGCACTAGAAATACATATTCCGATACGAAAAAGCATTGTAGCATAAAAAGCTCATATGTATATGTATAAATCCGTCAAAAACTCCCTTTACAATGAAAAAAAACTATTTTTTCATTTCATTATTTATAGCAGCAAAAGCTGTAACTATTAATGCCCAGAATATTGCTGTAAATACAACCGGTGCTCCTGCAGCTGCAACTAACATGTTTGAAATTACTCAAACAAGTACTACTGCCAATACCGTTGGTTTGTATACTACACATACAGGAGCCATATCCGGAACCGGATACGGGTTGTATTCTACAAAAACAGGAGCATCAACAACAAACATCGGAGGGTATTTTAATGCATCAGGCGGAACAAATAACTATGCGATTATTGTTCCTGCTAGTGGTGGTAATGTGGGGATTGGCACCTCTGCTCCAACAGGGCTTCTTCACGTTACTCAAACTGCGGCTGCTACGGGAGCATTAACAGGTATAGTGTATACCGGTGCAGTAAATACAAATCAAACCCTATCGACCGAAATACCTTCGGTAACTATAACCACTGCAGGTAGACAGTGGGCAACAGGAGCGCTTACAACTCAAAGAGAGGTTTTAATTACACAGCCTGTGTATTCTTTTGTTGGAGGAAGCACCATCACTAATGCTGCTACGTTAGGTATTGCAGGTGCTCCGGTAAAGAGCACGAACGCCACCATTACAAACACTCACGGGATCTTAATACAGGCCGGGGCTGTGTCTACCGCAACAAATTCTTTTGGATTAACTGTAAATGCACAAACAGGAGCAACCAGCAACTATGCAGCACAGTTTCTCGGTGGAAATGTCGGAATTGGCACTAGCTCTCCAAATTATTTACTTCATGTTACAGGCAATACAGCTGCTACAAGCATAACATATTCTTCGGCTTCTAGCGCTTCAAGTATAGGAGTAGAAGGAGAAAATACTACAGTTTCGGGTACTTCAGCCGGTGGCCATGGGGTGCAGGGAACAACTAAACAGGGAACAGGAGCAGGTTCTCTTGGCTCTGCCGGTGTGATTGGTTACAATAGCCATGCAGCGGGTATTGGTGTGGCGGGCGTGGGCAATAATCTGAGCACATTTGTTCAGCCCAATCCAACCGGCAGCGGATGCGGCGGTATGTTTTACGGCACCCGATATGGGTTATTCGCAACAATTCCCACTAATAATTCTGCCGGAAGTGGGTATAGCGACGGACAAACCTACTCGGCCATTGATGCAACCAGCGCTACTACTTCAGCTTCTACAACCTTATACAACTTTGCAATTCACGGTTATTCTTCCTGCAATGGTTCGGCAGGAAGAGTGGGAGCTATAATAGGATACCGGGCTTCAGGGGATTGGGGAAGTTTAGGATATTTCAGTTCAGGTTCAACATCCTATGCGGCGTATTTCGTAAGTAGCCTATATGGCACCAATGTCTTTAAAGCCGGTGCGCCTACTCCTAATCCTGCTCACATTGGAATTGGCGTATGCGGAGATCTAATGGGAGGATGGATAAGAGGAAATATGTATGGAATAGTTGCCAAAGGTGAAAGATATGGCGCATACGTTGATGGCAAAACGTACACAAACAATTTCATTGCTCAGTTAAATGACAACGGCTCAAATTCCGAAAGAACAGTTTCTTATGTTCCTACCTCAACCAGCGTGGATGTATATACAAAAGGAACTGCTATTCTTTCAGAAGGAAGGTCTTTTGTAAAGTTTGATGACAATTACAGGAAACTGATTTCCTCCGAAACTTCTCCCATTATTACTGTAACCCCTATGGGACAAAGCAATGGAGTATACATAGAATCTGTCAGTGAAAGAGGATTTATGGTGGTAGAAAATAATAATGGCACCTCCAATGTCCGCTTCTCCTGGATTGCCATAACAACCAAAAAAGGATGTGAGAGAATTGAAACTCCTGCCGAATTACTTGATCCTGATTATGATGCAAATATGAATGATGTTATGTTCAATGATAACAAAAAGGACGCGAATGCTAAACCAATCTGGTGGGATGGTAAAAAATTGAGATTTGATAAACCTATTGTTACTGATTATAAATTTTAATGCATCATTGTTTGTATATAAATTAAATTACTCAATCACAGAACACCCTTCCACAGCTATGCTGTCTATTGGTTTAATATCGGCTTATGCTTTCAATTAGGTATGAAATGAGCAATAGACCTATTAAAAGAATAATCATTGTTAGTGAAAAAATGAGTGTTGATGATGATTCAAAAGATTCATTATTCAATTGCTTTTCAGTTCGTTTATACTTTACGTAAGATAAAAACAAGACAATTGCTCCTATCGCAACCAACAGTATACCTATCACTGAAGAATATCCGTGTTGCGGAGCTACAGTTGCATTTTTACCAAGTAAAAGAGAAACCTGCCTGATAAATAACGAAAATTTAACCACCACAAATCCAAAAGCCATAATTCCGATACTTGTTCGTATCCACGCCAAAAGCGTTCGCTCATTTGCTAAGTGTTCCCTTGCGTTTTGTTGTTTAATTATTTCGGTTACGAGAGGTTTTTTATCATTTTTTAACTCTTCCATTTTTTTCCTTTATTTAGTAGGAATAATAAATAATGGCTTTGCAGAATGCCTGACTACTTTTTCCGCAACGCTTCCCATTACTAAATGGGGTAATCCCGCTCTTCCACGTGTGCCTAACACAATCAAATTGGCTTGCCATTCCTCAGCGGTTTTTAAAATCATCTCATATGGCTCCCCTTCCTCTACAAAAGTCCATACTTTGTTATCCCCAAATATCCTTTCAATAAGCATTTGTTGATTTTTTTTGCAGTCGTTTTTTAGCATATCGGCGATTTCTCTGGATAATATGCCGCCTTCTCCGGTCATAATGGCTCTCGTATCAACAATGCTTACCAATGCAAATTCTACATTTAATTGTTGCCCTAGCTGGAAACCGCTTGAAGTAACTTTTTCAGATATTGGTTCATTATCAATCGCAATGAGGATTTTTTTGTAAGCCATGGGTTCTTATTTTAATTGGTTTGTGAGTATTTTTTCTGCCACAATGAAATTCCTGCAAGAAAGAGACCTGCAAGAAAAATGAAAACAGAAATGAAGGTTGCTTGTTTAAAGTGTATATGGAAAATATGGTATTCGCTGTCAATCCTTATTTTTTCAATAAAAAAACGCTCAATGCCATTTAGCATCAGATATATTGAAAACATTAACCCCGCTGTATGAATTTGCTTGCGAATAGCCCAAAGAAAAATAAAAAGGATAGAACACATTATTGTTTCATACAATGGGGTTGGAAAAACAGGATTTTGCAAAACATGACAGTAAATATCGTTACTGGCAAAGGGAACACCTTCATTAAGTACGTTGCCTGGATAGCTGTAAGCCCAAAACCAATCAGGAAGAAAACTCATCCATTCCGGTTTTGGAGAGAGGTTATCAATTCCCCAATCGCCATCACCTGCCAATTGGCATCCTATTCTGCCAACTGCGTAAGCAAGCATTAGCGCAGGAGCAGAGGCATCGAGTAAATGAATTGTTATTATGCCTTTTTTTCTCGTATAGATTACTACGGCAATACTTCCAAAAATCAATCCCCCGTAAAATGTTAATCCGCTGAATGAAAATAATGTTTCTATCGGAGCATATATAAATTCATCAGGATATTCCAGAATTGAAAATACACGAGCCCCTATTACACCAGTGATAGCAGCTATTAACATAATATCTGCAACAATTTGATGGGGATACACAATTTCTTTTTTTTTATTGAAGAAAAAATCGAGTAACCCTTCCTTTTCTTTACGCATCAATTCCCGTTTCAGGAAATATGCGCTTAATAGGAAGGAAATAGTGACAAAAAAACCAAATGTTGCAAGGAGCAAATGGAAATCAACTCCTGTTAAATCTTTTATGAGATGTGAAAGTGTTGGATACATGGATTATTTTAAATAAATATCATCGTTCTTATAAATGCAAGGTTTAATTTGATAGTCGCTCTAATAATTGTATTACCTCATTTGGAGAATCCAACCTGTATTTTTCAGAAGTATTTCCGTAACCGACTTTAATGGTTATATAGTTTTCATCATCCTTTGGAAATTCAAATATATCCTCCTCAGTTACATCATCTCCAATGGATAATACATAATCGTAATGACTGTTTTTAAGCAAGTTATTTATTATTTTCCCCTTGCTTGCCCCATTAGTAATTATTTCCAAGGTTTTATTTCCATCTATAATTCTCAGATCATTAGAACGTATTTTATCGTATACCTGCCTTATTACTTCTCTTGAAAAAATATATCCTTTCATCATATCAACATTTCTATAATGCCATACAATTGAAAAACGCTTCTCTTCTGTAAATGAGCCCGGACACTCTGAAGTATACCGGTTAAACATCCCCAGAAACTCAGCCTTCCATGAACTATTATTTTTTATCAGGTCGTTCCAAATTCCACCTTTCTTAATCATTGTTCCATGCTCAGCAATAATCTCAACAGGCAGATGCCCGATTAATTTATCAATACTCTTGTATTCCCTGCCAGTGATAATTACTATTTTGGTGGAAGGGTCACAGCTTAATTTATAAAGAACGTTTAACAGGCGTACCGATGGTTTCGCCTCATCAGGTATCACGGTAAAATCGACCAGTGTTCCGTCATAGTCCAGCAGGATCAATTTCTTTTTTGCATTTTTATATTTCAAGATAGGATCCATTTCTCTTTATTATGATACAGAAGGGATTTCGGAAATACTCTTAACAATACATCCTCGATATATTTCATCTACCTTAAAATATGCATCGGCATACGATTTGGCCTCCACCTGCAATTCAAATAAATTGCCATTGTACCGTATAATGACTTTCCAGATTCTCATAGTTAAATTGTAAACAGGGCCATGCACTCAAGCGCACAGCTTAATGAATAAATAAATTGACAGGATTCTTAAGAGGCTAAAAAGGATACGGGTGGACCGCGTTCTCCATGAGCAAAATCAGGTTGGAAAAAATAAAATAATGCAGGAGAGTAAACTAATTCGATTTCAAATGAGACAATTTTTAAAAAAAATGTGCCGGCAGAGCTAATGAGGGTTTGCAAAATGGCTTTTTTCCCCCTCTTTCTTTTTTTTGAATATGGATTGTCATTTGAATCTCCCATATCTACAGTGCACGCATGGGAGATGGGTAGATTCTGAATAACGCACCCTTTAAGTTTATTTAATACGGAAAATTGTTGCGGCGAAAAAATACATTCTGATTCTGCATGGATGTTTTTAATCCCAAGAGATAACAGCAGGATAAGTATGCTGGAAATTCTTTTCACAAAGTAAATTTAGTTAAATTCTTTTTCCCTAATGTATTTTTTTTCAAATTGACAAATTAGAATTGAAACAGAAAATAAAAGGGAAAGCGGTTATTGCGGGGTGGACAACTCAACTTATCATAGCTGGAAAAAGTGAAAGTAACAACGGATGGGTTGATCAGATGCTTAAACGATATCCAAAGTCAGTGAAAAAGAAATATTGACACAACATACGAATTGCTTATAAACTTACAGCTAAACAAAAAATCTATGGTTGATATCTCTATTAGAAAAATTTCAAGAATCTAGGAATAGGCTTGTTCCGATTGACGGATCAGCAAACGCCTATACCTTGTAAATATGGCTGACTTAGAAACAAAACCAATGTATTTATTTTTTTCTGTTACAGGAAAATTCCAGGAATTATAAATATCAAATTTTTTCATTACATCATACATTTCTTCATTTACATCAAGAATACAGGGAGGTTGAGTCATAAGTTCTTTGACATAAATATTTCCATATTGTTCATGATGAAACATAACTTCGCGAATATTATCAAGTAAGACCACGCCCTGCAAATGTCCTTCTTCGTCAAGTACAGGAAATATATTACGCTTTGAATGTTCAATCTTATCCACTAATTGCCCAAGTGTATTAGTTGGCATTACAAAAACAAAATCCTTTTCAAGAATGTTTTTCAATTTTATCCGATTCAAAACGATCCTATCCCTGTCCCTATTATGTAGTCCTTTTTCGACCAATTTCTTCATGTAAATGGAATAGGGCTCAAAATATTTTGTTATGAGGAATGAAATTGCTGAAACGATCATGAGCGGAACAAATAGAACATATCCTCCGGTGATTTCTGCAATCAGAAATATGGCTGTAAGCGGTGCATGCATCACTCCGCTCAAGGCGCCTGCCATCCCTGCTACGATAAAATTAGGTATGGTAAGCTCAATCAGGCCGGTAAGATTCAATGCATAAGAAAAAATAAATCCCGTCATGGCACCAATGAAAAGAGAGGGAGCAAATATCCCTCCGTTTCCTCCCGCGCCAATGGTTACGGACGTGGCGATGATCTTTACAAGCACAATGATCACAGCAATGAGGACAATAAACCAGGCATTAGCTGAGAATCCAGAAAACAGACTATTGCCCAATAGGCGTTCATAGTTTCCTGACAGAAGATTTCCAATAGAATAATATCCTTCCCCATAAAGCGGAGGAAGAATAAATATCATAATACCGAGCACAATTCCTCCGATAATAGCTTTGAAGTATGGGTTTTTCTTTGACTTAAAACGACTTTCCACAAAAATAGCCACGCGTGTTACATAAACCGAAATAAAAGCCATCAATATTCCTAAAAGAATATAAAATGGAATGGCGTTCATGTGCCAGCCTTTTGTAATAAGGAAAAAAAGTTGGTCTTTGTAAAGAAGATTTGACAATACAGACGCTGTGGCAGAAGCGATCAAAAGAGGAACGAAAGCAGGAAGGGAAAATTCAACAAGAATCACTTCGACCGCGAACAACACTCCTGCAATAGGGCTATTGAAAATAGCTGAAATTCCGGCTGCCACCCCGCAGGCAAGCATTAGAGTTCTTTCACGGTAATTCATTTTCAGATCTCTTGCCGAAACAGAACCTATAGCGGCACCTGTTACCACAATGGGGGCCTCCAGACCCGCAGAACCGCCAAATCCAATGGTGAGAGCACTTGTAATCATATGTGAATATGTTTTGTCCCGCTCAATATTACTGGAGCGTTTTGCTATCGAAATAAGAATACTGGAAACACCTCTCCCTATCTTTCCTTTACGGAAACGCTGAACATAAAACACTGTAAGTAAAATTCCGATAAGAGGGAAAATAAAAAGAAGAAAGTTATAAGAGGGGTTTTCCAGAATAACTTGAAGTAAGTGTTGAATAGTGTGAACAATTAATTTCAGCACAATCGCTGCAAACCCTGATACAAGCCCCACAACGATAGCCACAAGAATGAGAAAGGTCTTGTTGCTGATGTGACGTGAACGCCAATTATTAATTTTATTTAGTAGACTCTGGAAAATGGCCGTCATGCAGGATAAAACTACTCTAATTTTATGAATTGTTATTTTCTAATGCTGGGTTTTGTATAAAATAATAGAAAGATTTGATTAAATTCGTATCGTGAAAAAAATTGCTTATTTGCTCCTTTTGCTTAGTTCTTACTCTCTTAATGGGATCGGTGCAGAACCTTTCCGTTCATTTTCAGAAAAACAATCTTTTTCATTAAATGAATTTAAAGGGTGCGTTATTCAGAATCTACCCATCTCCCATGCGTGCACTGTAGATATGGGAGATTCAAATGACAATCCATATTCAAAAAAAAGGAAAAGAGCTAGGAAAGGCCTCTTACCCGTTCTGATTTGCCCTGATAATGAATCCTATTTCATAATCACCACCTTTGAAATAGAAGTAATATGTTTCTATAAAACATATTACTTCTTCTATCTTCCTTTTTCTCATGGAGAGCGTGGCCCTCCTCGTATATTTTAGTTTCTTAAGAGCCCTCTCAATATTATTTATCAATTAGAACATGTGCGTAAGCGTATGCTCTGTTAATAATTTAACTATGAAATACTGGAAAATTATCATAAAATATAACAGCATCACATTTGACATAAAAATAGACACTAATTCTTATTCTGTTGTTTATGCCAAGTCAGAAGAAACCTACACAGGGTATATTGTTAAAAAGGGTTCCGAAATCCACTCTTGAACATGTATCCTGCGCGCTCTCATCTCATAAAAGATTTAAGCGGGGTTGATTTCCATTTGCTCCTTGCGACATTTGGTTTTTTTGTTGCTATTTCATTCCTGTCGAGCGGGTATTTACTGAAATTCAAATTGAAGAAGATACTACAAGCATCTTTATAATAGTAGAAGTAAAAATATTCTTTTTAGCAGATAAAATATTAAAAGTATGGAAAGAGCAGATTTAATTAACTATATCAGAAAACACAACCCTTCTATAAGTAATCGGCTACTTGAAAATTTAAGTTATGAATCTCTTATTATTATTAAAATTCAAGTCGAAGTGGAACTATTAGAGAAATCCGCAAAACAAAATGGGGATGAAAAATAAGATTTATTTTACTCTCGGTTGTATTCGTTGCTTCCATAATTTTTATTGATTTTGAGTTTATTCATGAAATATAAAATAGAACAATATAAAAGCGAAAAAAACAAACTGGTGTTACTGGATTATGATGGAACGCTTGTCGATTATGCTGTAACTCCCGATGCGGCAAAACCTTCAGCTCAGGTATTAAAACTACTCTCTGGTTTAAACAGCAAACCGCAAACGCGCCTGGTAGTGGTAACGGGAAGAAGATACCAGGATATTGACAAATTCATTGGACATCTGCCAATCGACATTGTTGCTGAACATGGTGGAATGCACAAAGAGAAGGGAGTGTGGAAAAAACAACAGCTGGATGCCGAGTTATGGAAAAAACAAATTCTTCCCGTGTTGAACCGGTTTGTACAGAGCTGTCCGAAATCATTCATAGAAGAAAAACATTTTGGCTTTGCATGGCATTACAGGAAGCTGGGATCAAAGGCAGGACATATGCATTCCAGGGAATTAATTCGCATCTTGGAAGTAACATCCTCTTTTTATAATGTAAAGATACTGGATGGAAATAAAGTAGTGGAAATAATGGCTGGGGAAATCGGCAAGGGGAAAGCGGTAAGAGACCTGGCGGGACAAAATAATTACGAATATATTTTATCCATCGGGGATGATAAGACAGACGAAGAAATGTTTGAGTACTTATTGCCTAATGTCAATGCTGATACAATTAAAGTTGGAGATGGCCGCACTTTTGCGAAATATAAACTCGACAATGTGAGCGATGTTATTTCACTTTTAAAACAATTAACTTTATTGTATTAATCCAAAAAAATAAAATAATTGGATTATAGCAAATCTACTTATATGGAAACCATTTTTAAAAAAGAGGATTACAAAGATTGTCTTCAATATATTGAAAAATATTGGAAATTACTGACTAGTTATAATCCTAAGGATAAGATTGTACAAATCGGGCTTCCCAATAAGTATATAATTCCAAGTAATGGTATTTATAAACAGGATCAGTTTTATTGGGATTCCTACTTTATTATCATTGGTTTGGTGAAATGTGGAAGAATTGCACTTGCTAAAGGAATGGTTGATAACCTGGCCTTTCTATTTGAAAAATTCAATATTGTACCCATGCGAAACAGGTATTATAATACCGGTATTTCCCAGATACCATTTTTAACTTCTATGGCATCAGAGGTTTTTAATGGAGAAAATAACTTAGACTGGCTTTTTAAAATCACACAAGTTGCAGAACGAGAGCTGAAAAATTACTGGATGAATCAAAAGTTAACGGAAAATCATATTGTTTATAAAGATTTGTCAAGGTATTGCGATCATTACATTACTCACTCCGGCGCCGAACATGAGTCGGGATGGGACATGACTTCGCGTTTTAATGATCATTGCCTTAACTATTTACCTATTGACTTGAATACCTGCTTGTATAAATATGAAACAGACATTGCAAAAAGCTATCAACTGAAAAACAATAAAAAAAAGGAAAGGAATTATTTTGAAAATGCCGGAAAAAGAAAGAATACAATTTTTAAATTGATGTGGAATGAAAAAAAAGGATTTTTCTTTGATTATAATTATAAGCAAAAAAAGCAAAGTAATTTCTATTCATTAGCCGGCTATTATCCCCTATGGGCAAAAATGGCAAGCTACGATCAGGCCCTGAAGTGCAGGAACCAACTTATACTATTTGAATACAAAGGCGGATTAGCCAATACTCAATCTCATTCTTTGTCTGATGAGGTCAAGCAACACAATTATCCGAATGGCTGGGCGCAGCAGCACTGGATCGTTATAAAGGGATTGTTGAATTATGGTTTTAAAGAGGATGCAGCCCGAATAGCCAAAAAATGGCTGGATATGAATAAAGAAATGTTTTTAGCAACAGGAGGATTCTGGGAAAAATATAATGTGGTAAAATGTAAAATAGGAGAAAGCAATGCGGACAGGTATCCCACGCAAAAAGGGTTTGGCTGGACAAATGCAGTTTTTGTAAGATTACTAGATGAATTTAGTACCAAAAAATAACGAATGAAAGAAATTGTCACGGAATGGATTGAATATTTAATTCCATGGTTTTTGTCACATGGAATTAAAATCTTGTTTATTGCCATTGGGGCTTACACTTTAAACAAAATATCAAAAAGGTCCATTGAAAAAATTGTGAGAGTTGCTGTCGTTTCCAACAAATATTTATCAAAACAAGCTGAAAAAAAAAGAGAAGATACGCTGATTCGCATTTTTATTTGGACAAGCAGAATAATAATTCTATTTGTTACAATATTGATGATCTTGCAGGAAATTGGTGTGCCGATCGGCCCTATTTTAGCAGGTGCCGGTATCATTGGATTGGCAGTTGGTTTTGGAGGGCAATATCTTATCCGCGATATTATCTCCGGCTTTTTTATTATCCTGGAAAATCAATACCGGATCGGGGATGTAGTTAGCTTTGACGGCACTGGCGGATTGGTGGAAGACATTAGCATGCGGATGACAACATTAAGAGATTTAGATGGAACTGTCCATCATGTTCCGCATGGAGAAATAAAAAAAGTATCAAATCTTTCAAAGGATTTTGCAAGAGTTAATTTGAACATCGGAGTTTCCTATAGCTCTAAACTGGATCATATAATACAAGTAGTAAATAAAGTGGGTAATGAGTTATCCCAGGATCCTCAATGGAAAGAATTTATAATAACTCCTCCTCAATTTTTAAGGGTGGATGACTTTGCAGATTCTGCCATTGTCATAAAAATTCTTGGAGAAACGCAGCCTCTTAAACAGTGGGAAGTAACCGGAGAGCTCCGTAAAAGAATTAAAATTGATTTTGACAATGAAGGGATCGAAATCCCATTCCCTCAAAGAGTTATTCATAAAATTAAATAGCCCGAATCACAATGAGATTAAATTTTGCGCTCATACTTTCAATCATTGTCGCGGTGGGTCTAGTGGCATTAGGGTTTACGTTTTACCAGATTTCTTCTGACAGAACCAAACTAAACAGTGAGCTGGAGGAACGGGCCGAAAATATTGCGAATGAAATATTTCAAAACAATAAAGGGTCATTCCAAAAAATAGATCAAAAGAACATAGAGGCCTTTGCTGACAAAATCCGCAACAAATACAACCTGCTGGGCATCGCAATTTATTATAGCAACGATAGCATCCGGAGTGATAGCTCTTCCCGGTATTTACTTCCGCATTCGCTGGACTATGTATCCCAGTCAATAACCGCAGACAGTTCTATTGGTAATTTCCTGGAAGTGGAAGGCAAAAGCATTTACCAGTATATCAAACCGGTAAACGACGAAAACATATCCAACAATGCCGTTATTTTTTATACAGATGCCGAATACATTGATAATATTATCGGCAGCATCTGGGTGCGTAATTTTTTAAGATGGTTTGTACAGGCCCTCTTGGTTTCGCTGGTGACTGTGCTGGTGGTGCGCTGGGGAATATTCAGCCCTATAAATAAAATTGTAGATTGGATAAAAACAGCGCGCACCGGTAACATAGAACAACTAAAGAAATATCCGCCTGCAAAATTCCTGGCGCCGCTGCATAAAGAGATTGTTCATATTGCACAAGCCATGCACGAAGCCAGGGCCATTGCCGAAGAAGAAGCAAAACTTAGAACAATCGGAGGTGCTACCTGGACGCCCGAACGGCTGAAAGTAGAAATGACGAATCTGCTGCAGGGGAAAAAAATGGTAGTTGTTTCTAATCGTGAGCCGTACATGCACATACACGAAGGGAAAGAGATCAAATGCATTGTTCCTGCCAGCGGTATGATTACGGCCATGGAACCTATACTGGCCGCATACGGCGGGTTATGGATAGCCTCGGGAACGGGAGATGCAGATAAAGAAACCGTAGACCAGAATGATAAAGTTCAGGTCCCTCCGGAAGATCCGAAGTATACGTTAAGAAGATTATGGCAAACAAAGGAAGAGGAAGACCATTTTTATTATGGCTTTTCAAATGAAGGGCTTTGGCCGCTTTGTCATATTGCTCATACACGCCCCATATTCAGAAAAGAAGATTGGTATTATTACAAAAAGGTGAATGAAGATTTTGCCAAAGCCATTCTGGAGGAGACAGCAAGGGAAGATGATCCTTTTATTTTGATCCAGGATTATCATTTTTCGCTGCTGCCCGAATTGATAAAAAAAGAAAAGCCAAATGCCAGAGTAGCCATATTCTGGCATATCCCCTGGCCCAATCCCGAATCGTTTGGTATTTGCCCCTGGCAAAAAGAAATATTGCGGGGAATGCTTGGCGCAGATTTGATCGGGTTCCATACACAATATCACTGCAACCATTTTCTTGAAACGGTAAATGCCGTACTTGAATCAAGGGTTTCATGGCATAATTTTTCGGTGCAACTGGAAGGGCAGTCAACTTTTGTCAAGCCTTTTCCCATCAGCATTGCATTCACATTAAAAGATTATGATAATAATTTGTTAAAAACAAGTCCCTCGCAACTGCTGTATGAAAACGGCATTATCGCACAGCGCATGGGCATAGGCGTTGACCGGCTCGATTACACAAAAGGCATTGTAGAAAAATTTTTTGCCATTGAACGCTTCCTGGAAAAAAATCCATCCTACATTGGAAAATTTACTTTTGTGCAAATTGGCGCTCCCAGCCGCACCTTGCTAAAGAGCTATTCCGAAGTAGTAAGCGCCGTTGAAAAAGAAGCAGAGCGGATTAATTGGCGTTTTAAATCAAAGAACTGGAAAGCAATACTTTTATTAAAACGGCATCACAGTCACGAAGAAATAAGTCCCTTTTATTCTTCAGCTGATTTTTGCATGGTTACTTCCCTGCACGATGGAATGAACCTGGTCGCCAAAGAATTTGTTGCTTCACGAAATAAAAATGATGGTGCGCTCATCTTGAGCCGTTTTGCCGGAGCATCACAGGAATTGAAAGGAGCACTCATTGTAAATCCCTATGACATAGAAGAGTCGGCAGACGCCATAAAATCAGCATTGGAGATGAGCCCTGAAGAACAGCTCCAACGGATGAAACAGATGCGGGAAGTAATTGTTGAGCATAATATTTATTCATGGGCGGCAACCTTACTAAGAACAATGGCAACGATGCAGAATTAAATAAAAGCAATAAGATACTAAAAGCAGATAAAACTCAAGTAACACAAGACATCATCAAACGAATGACTGAAGTGAGAGGTTATGATGCTTCAATTAAAGAACCCATACCCGATGGTAATAAGTGGGTGAATGTTGGTCACGCGGATATCCATGCATGCGGACGGTCACGCTAGAGAAAATGGTATTTAACAGCAAATTCGTGTTATTGCCGCTTCCTCGCTTGTATCGAGTTTAGTTTTCATATCTTTTTTAGTTTCGGCAGACGATTTTTCGCTCTGTAGATCGGCAACAACGGCAATTTGCTGAACGTTATAGCCAATTAAAATAAGCATAATGACAATTGACTAGTTAATCAGGTAATAATATTTTAAAAACTATTATATTTGTTTTGCTCTAAATTAAGCCGTTATCTGCAAAAGAATAATAGCTATCTCTTGTAATGATCAGATGGTCAATCACTTTTATCTCCGCGTATATTGCAGCTTCTTTTATACGTCTAACCATAGTATCCTTCCCCGTTATTTTTGTGGATATTATCTTTTGAAATAGTCTGCCGTTGTCAAATCCAAAACCATTCAAGTCCTTCTTGGAATAAATTTTATTATTTGCGTAGCTGGCATCAGGAGAAAAATCCAGGGATTCAAGCAATTCGTAATCCGGTTTCTCTCTAATGTATCCCCGGAGTGTATCGTTGGGTGTGATTACAATATATCCCCTTTTATAAGTTTTGTATTGGGCATGAAGTGCCGTAAATGAGAAAAATGAAAATATAATTGTTGGAAATCCTTTTCTTATGAGCCACATAAGCATTATTGTTTAGAAAATATCATACATTGATTATTGATAGTTGATAAAATACTATCCCGAGAGGTTACTTAACTATTCTTTAGCTTGGATAGCAATTTTTCTTCTTCCTTAAGATTTTGCAAGCCGCTGTTACCAGTAAGCGTTCTCAATCTTTGTGTACATCTTTAAATTTTATCATATCAAACAACCGCTGTTCTTTGTCATTGTCAAACCCGCATGAAGTTTTGAACTCTTTTGGATTCTCATACGTACCAAAAAGCATATCCCACCATACAATGTCTCCGTAGTTATTCGTGTGCTTATTATACTCGTGATGTATTCGGTGCATTTCAGGTCTTTGAAATATATAGCCAATCCATTGAGGAGTTTTAATATTTGTATGGTAGAAAAACTCTCCCAATGCCGTACAGAGAGTATAAACCGCACCAGCTTCCAATGTTAAGCCAAGAAAGGTATAAACAAGTAAACTTCCAATGATTGAATTCGCAGTCATTTCTAAAGGGTGTTTGTAGAATGATGTGATTACTTCAATACGTTGTGGACTATGATGAATTTGGTGAAAACCCTTCCATAAAAAATCAACCGTGTGCCGCCAGCGATGCCACCAATAAAATATAAACGTCGCAATAAAGTATGCAATAAGACCACCACCAACATTATTGACATAATTTGATAAATGGAAAATACTCCAGCTTGAAAGCCATTTCTCCCAGGTCATACCAGCAATTGTAACAATCCCGAGTTGAATAAAATTGACTGCCAAAACCCGAATTGTCCAGGTTGGCACTTCAGGAAGTTTCCATCCTGGAATCAGCCGTTCAATTATAAAGCAAATGCCGAAGATTACGAAAATGATTGTAAGCATAAATTTTTCTTGCAAGATTTAAACACATTACAACATTATGACAAAATACCTACATACTAAATATATATCCGGTAATACCTTATTAGTTTTTGCTAATAATTTATCTGCAAACCGAAAAACATAAAGCATGTTTCGTGTCCTGCCTGCCTGAACTTTCCATACTTTTTTAGAAGAAGTGAGTATAGAATCACGAATCCGTGCTAAGTCTCAGGATACTATGTCGTGGATAATTTGCATGGAAAAATTATTGCGCTTTGTTTTTTGTTAATTTATAAATCACACCCCAGCATAAAGTTATTGAGCGATTATAAACATTCTGAAAATTATTGGGAGTGTCAGAGGTATAGAAATTAGGGTCGTACTTGTAAACCGTATTTTTCGCAGCCCGTGTAATACCTGAACTGTAACGGGTATCAATGATAAATTTTGTTCTCTCCCCCAACGGAATTTTTATTCCAAGCCCCACCAAGGCACCTAATTCTGTTTTATTAAATTCCGTTGGTCTATAACTTTCATCATAATAAACAGGATTAGAGGTATTTGTATTTCCCGTGCTGGTATAATTATTCACCTGTAAAAGTAAATTCAAAGATAGACCCCCATAACCGCAGTATTTAACCGATCCCCCTACCTCATAAGCACAAGAAACAGGAATGGTGAAATAATTCATTTTGTAATATCCCTCAACCCCTCCTCCAAAACGAATATGGTGGAAATCAAATCCCTTTTCTTCGTAGTTAAGTTCAGATTGCAAAGAAATGTTTTTATTTAACTGGCAATTCAGTACAAATCCCAGGAATTGCTTTAGATAACCTGAGCTGTTTTTTTTGAGTTTTGATATCTTCCAACGTTCCCCAAATATCTTAATAGTATTGTACCTGATTTGTGCATCGTCATAATTTTTATAGTCAAATCTCCCACTGATTGTAGTATGGGAAACTCCATTCTTTGTTCCCACAGAAAAAACCTGAGCGGAAACTAAAGCCGGCAAAAAAAATGCAGAAATTATCAGATAAAAATAGTTACGGATCATTATTGCAGGTATTAAACACTGTAAGCCGGTTATTGCAGCTTACAGTGTTTGTTAAAAGAATTATTTTAAAACAGATATTTTCTTTAACTCTATGCCTTGGTTTGAAATAAGCCGGATTAAATATAATCCATTATTTATATCCTCCGTACTCAGAATGATATTTTCATTATTGAGCGTAACGGTTTTCAGTACTTTGCCTTGCATATCCAACAGTTCCGCTTTGATGTAATTTTCATAATCGGGTAAATTAATATGTATACTATTTGCTGCAGGATTAGGGTAGACTTGAATTCCGGTAATTTTATTGTCCTCATTCGCTGAACGGCCGAAACAATTCGAAATGGTGAAACTTCTTGTTTGCCAAGGCCCTGCAACTCCGGCACTATTTACTGCTCTGCACTTAAGAGTACCAGTGCCGTAATGATTGCTTGAAATAGTTACATAACGTCCGCTTGCAACGATGCTGACAGCTGTTATGCCTGTTACCTGCCATTCATACCAAGCTGCATTTGCAACCGATGGAACAAAGTAATCTACCGGCGTGTTTCTGCAATGAGGAGAACAGCCAGGTTCGGAAATATAGCTTGGCTGTGCCGGAACAGGGTAATTGTAGCTGGATGGGCTAATACCGATCAGAGCAGCCTGGGCATAATTATATCCCTGCATATTGTTAAGCAAATAGTATCCGTTTAAGTAACCGCCCCATCCCCAGTTCACATGGAAATTCGCGGAATACGTGCAGCATTCGTCCTGCATTTTAGTATACCCATCTAAAATAAACACATGAGCATCACTGGCATTTTTTGTTCCGGTATAGATGATCGGTCTGTTATTGTCAAGTTCGTTTGTAAGATATCCCTCCCAATAGCTCTGATTGGCGCTGGTTTTTATTATAAATTGTGCAGAAGAAGAATATTTAAAATAATTGACAAGTGAATTTCTCATTGTAGTTTGGACGCCTGTATTATTAACACTAGATCGGCTATACCCATAGTCCATATCTACAGAAACTCCGCAGTGGTATATTAATTGAGAAACAGGATCAGAATTTGAAGTGATGGAATTAGGCATACTTGCCCAATTATATGAAGTTGCTCCAAAGTTAGCAGATAAATATCCGTAACTGTCTGGGTTTGCCGTCCCATCGGTATAACCATGGGAGCTAACTCCATTTGCAGGGTAGTTCCAGTATTTCATAACCTGTGCCATGGAGGTGGCAACACAACCGGCCAGCGCCTTGCTGCAATACGATGATTTTATGTCAGACGGGCATTTTTCATTGTAATAACAGTCCTGATTCCATGTTGTACGTACACTTTTGCATTGGTAAACGTAGTGCCGCGAACTACTACGGAACTTCCTAGGTTAAGTAAATACTGAAGAAAGGCATCAGTAGTGCTAGTAGTGCCATTGGCAATGTTTTGCAAGGAGGTGTGGGTGCTGCTACTGCTGTATATTCCGCTTTGCATAGTCCTGCCCAATGCATCATTTTTGTAAAACGACCATTGAGCTGATGTTTTTTGCTCAGCTGTTTGGCTAAGAACAAGCTCATCCTTTAAATTATATACCATACTTATTCTGCCTACTGCCGGTTCCTGCTTATAAATAAGTCTGCCCCGGCTGTCGTATTCATTTTGAAAACACAGATCAGCTGCAAAAGGGAAATCCAAAGGCGCAAAATACAATCTTGAAAGTGTGTCACCCATCATGTGGACATTGTAATAAGGCTCATGGGATTTTTAATGAAATATTACAAACCAATGATAATATAAAGGTAATTACCCTATATGGAATAAGCAATGAGGAAGGTGATGATGATTTAAGATTGCCGGTTAAGCATTTTCTTGCTTTGGCTGAGTCAGAAAAAGGTTTTGAAAGAATGCAGAATAAAAGGCTGGTAGAAGAAGCAATGGATTATTGGTATTTAAACAATATCAGAAATTATGAAACATTAAAACAAAGGTTTCCTGTTCCGGATGAATTATTAGAAAAGCAAACAGTTAAAATAAAAGCGATGAGGGACTGGTATGAGGTTGCTGAAATCGAATACACACCAACTGTTTTTATCAATGGTAAAAAATTGCCAAGTACTTTCAATTTATCTGACTTAAAGGATGTGTTTTAAGAAATATTATTGACTCATTTGAATGATTGAGGCTCGTTTAATACTTGTAACTAATTTGAAAAAGGTTCAATTTTTTTTCATTTCATTTCTTTGTTTTACTGCTCCTATCCTTAATGCGGCATTTGCTCAAGGGAATGAAGATAACCTCAAGAAAATAAATCCATACGCAAATCCCAAGCTCGTCAAACTACCAAATGCCGATGCCAAAAACGCAATTGAAATAGAAGACTCCATCGTAGGCCCCCTTAACGTTTCTTTAGGTTATGGATTAAAGAATGAATTAAAACAATTAACCAGTAGTTTGTATCATGAAGATAATTCTGCTTGGTTCAAGTTCACCGTGAATTATGATACAGTTCTCACTTTTGATATTGCCCCGTTTGATAGTTTGGATGATTATGATTTTGTACTATTTAAATGTACAGATACAAGTTGTATTGACAATAATGAGAAGTTTAAACCAATACGTGCTTGTTTTTCTATATGTATTTCAAAAAGCGGAATGACTGGATTATCTGAATATACAACGGGTAATGTTATTCGTAGTGGACCAGGACCCGCTTATGCTTCATCTGTTCGCGTAAAAGCAGGCGAAACATATTACTTAATGATTAATTACGGCCAGGAGTATATGAATGAAAGAAGGCATCCTATAGGCTTCATGATTTATTTTTATAACTATTGTCCCAAGAAAAAACCAATTGTCCTGAACAATATTTTTTTTGAGATAGGAAATGCTGTATTACAAAAAGAATCTTTTCCTGAACTGGATAGACTGGTTAAACTCTTAAGTAAAAGCCAAATGGTGATCGAAGTACGGGGGCATACAGATAATGAAGGAGATAAAAAAAAGAATCAGCAGCTCTCTGAAGATAGAGCAAAAGCAGTAGTTGACCATCTGATATCCAAAGGAATAAATAAAAACCGGCTTTTCTATAAAGGATTTGGAAGTTCAAAACCAATTGCATCGAATAATACAGGTGAAGGCCGTCAGAAAAACCGCCGGGTCGAATTTGTTAAGGTCATGTATTGATATTCCAATTCGATGGCGCAGCGCTAATAAGATAAAAAACCGAATAATAATATCCGGCTGTTTATTACTTACATTTTTGAAAAATAGATGAAAAAGAACAGAAATTTTTGGGCGACGCTTTTACTCTGGTTTATTTATGTCTATGGCTTTAGCACTGAACGAACAAGCGATTATCTTGTCACTATAAAAATTAGGGCAAAGGAGTGTAAAGGTCAAACCTGGAATTATTTTCCTGCAATTCCAATAACTATACTTTCAGTCAAACTGGACTCGAATGGAGAAGGCGTTGTAAACCTCCCGGTTACAAACAAATCATTCATCATTTTATATGGAAATGATAAGTTTCCATACACTATATTTTTGGAGCCGGGATACGAGATGGTCTTCAGCATAATGAATGGGACGACCTCTTTTTCCGGAAAAGGAGCTGCGATAAATAATTTCTTATTGAAATCAAAAAGCGTATTCAGCCAATTAAAGGATTCAATAAATACGATTTCTGATCCCTTGGCCGGCATAGGTAGATTTATTCGCCTCTGCGATCATTACGAACAAGAGTTGTTGGGTTTATACAAAAGAAATTATGAAAATATTTTACCGGGCAAGGAGACTGATTATTTATTAAGGGCTGACATGCGGGCATTTATTTTATTGAAAAAAGAGGAGTTCTTGTCCAATTTTGAACAAACAGCTATTGATAGTTTGGATCTTGAAAATAAATTGGGTCTAACCGTTAATAATCTCCTTAGGGATACTTTATTAATTAAATTTCCTTCTTCTTATTTTACACAGTATTTAGGGAAAAATTATAATAGATATGTTGGTAAAGTTAGCCCAATGAATCAGGGAAAAAATATTGCAATGAATGATCCCTTAAAAACTGCTTTGCAATATGGCAATGAGGTAAAAGAGTTCCTGATGTTTAGTAATGTTTTTTTTGAGTTAGGGATAAGTGGCCCCAACAGTTTTATAGATAGTATAGCTGATGCATTAAAACTGAAATACCCAACCTCCAAAGAATATCTAGCAATCCTGGCAGACTGTTATAAACTTTTTGATCATCTTATGCCTGGTAATCCGGCCCCTCACCTTCAGGGCATATCGCCGGATGACAAGGTTCATTCATTAAATGATTTTAAGGGGAAGGTGATCTTTATTGATATATGGGCAACCTGGTGTGCTCCCTGCATAGAAAGATTGCCGCACATAATGGAATTGCAGGGAAATTTCATAAACAGTAAAGAAGTAGTGTTTATTTTTCTTTCCAATGATAGCGATGAGGAAGAAGACTCATGGAAAAAATATCTATTAGATCATCCTGAATTTAATGGGATTCATCTCAGAGCGCGAAAAAAGGAAGACCGTCCCTTCGAAAAACTTTGGAAAGTTGTAGGAATTCCAAGATATATGATTGTAGATAAGGAAGGAAAGATTATTGATGCTTTTGCAAAACATTCATCATACGAGAAATTAAAAGAAGTGATTGAGAGTGCGTTGACAAAATAATTGAACGATTGAAACTCGTTTAATACTTGTGCATAAATATTCTAATTAAAAATTACCGCTGAACAAGTGTTAAAGTTCCCCTTCTATCAACAACCTGAAGCAATGGATTGTGGCGCTACTTGTTTGCGCATGGTAGCAAAACATTATGGTAAAAACTTTTCCTTACCTGATCTTCGTCAGATAACTCATACCAACAGAGAAGGCGCAAGCTTGTTGGGATTAAGTGATGCAGCCGAGAAGTTAGGGTTTAGAACATTAGGTGTAAAAATCACTTACGATAATTTGATTGAGGATGCTCCCTTACCCTGCATAGCCCACTGGAATCAGAACCATTTTGTAGTTGTCCATAAAATTAAAAAGGATAAAGTATTTACAGCTGATCCCGGTCATGGGCTTTTAACGTACTCTAAAGCAGAATTTATAAAATCATGGATGAGTGATGCACATGAAGGGGTCGTTCTACTGCTTGAACCTACTCCAGAATTTTATTCAGAAGCTCCCTCTCCTTTGGAGAGGGCTGGGGTGAGGCAAAAAGGATTTGGCTTCCTCTTTCAATATTTATTCCGCTACAATAAGCTCATTACACAATTAATTATTGGACTGCTTGCAGGAAGCTTACTGCAATTGATTTTCCCTTTCCTCACCCAAAGTATAGTAGACATTGGGGTTCAGCATAATGACGTGGGCTTTATTTATCTCATCCTGTTTGCACAGCTTATGGTCTTCTTCGGACGAACCACTATCGAGGTGATCCGAAGCTATATACTTATGCACATTAGCAGTCGCATCAACATTTCATTGGTTTCTGACTTTTTTGTAAAGCTTATGAAGCTTCCTATCTCTTATTTCGATGTAAAAATGACAGGCGATATTATGCAGCGCATCGGAGACCATTCACGCATTGAAACCTTTTTAACCGGTGCCTCCCTGAATATTCTTTTCTCCATGTTCAACCTGGTTATCTTTTCATTTGTGCTTGCTTTTTATAGCCTGAAAATATTTACGATATTTCTTGTCGGAAGTATCTTGTACTTCCTCTGGATAACTTTCTTCTTAAAGCGAAGGGCGGATATTGATTTTAAGCGTTTTCAGCAAAGCTCACAAAATCAAAGTAAGGTTATAGAACTCATTAGTGGCATGCAGGAGATAAAACTGCACAATGCCGAACGACAAAAACGCTGGGCCTGGGAGAATATACAAGTCAAATTATTTAAGATAAATCTTAAAAGCCTTGTACTTTCTCAGACCCAAAATTCGGGTTCTGCATTAATCAATGAGCTTAAAAACATCATTGTCACTTTTCTGGCAGCTAAGCTGGTTATTGACGGTCAGATAACGTTAGGAATGATGTTATCCATCAGTTACATTATAGGTCAGCTTAACAGCCCTATATTGGAATTAGTAGGGTTTGTACAACACTGGCAGGATGCTAAACTAAGCTTAGAACGCCTGAGTGAAATCCACAAAAAAGAAGATGAGGAACCTCTACACAAAGAGAACATAACTGATATTCAGATTGAAAGCGATATTCAGGTAAAGAACCTGTCATTTAAATATAACAGACTGGATAGTGAAAATGTGCTTGACAATATAAGCCTGACCATACCTCACAACAAGATAACAGCTATTGTTGGATCAAGCGGAAGCGGAAAGACCACGTTGATGAAATTACTTTTAAAATTTTATGAACCTGTTTCAGGAGAAATTACTTTAATACCAAATGCAAATACTGCAACTCCCTCCCCTTTGGGGAGGGTTAGGGTGGGGCTCTGGCGTGACAAATGTGGCTCCGTAATGCAAGAAGGGTATATATTCTCAGACACCATTGCAAATAACATTGCGGTAGGCACGGATGCAGTTAATAAGACAAGATTAAAGTATGCAGCAAAGGTGGCGAACATCAATGAGTTTATAGAATCTTTACCACTTGGCTATAATACTCAAATAGGAATGGAAGGCACTGGGGTAAGCACCGGGCAAAAGCAACGAATATTAATTGCCCGTGCTGTTTACAAAAATCCGGAAATATTATTTTTCGATGAGGCAACCAATGCCTTAGATGCCAACA
>Ga0315912_10000682_pt1 | contig 53792 bp, 35 predicted proteins | sample VfabasoilMG_FD_204469 | JGI IMG/M metagenome (GOLD analysis project Ga0315912, IMG submission 204469) | Garden soil microbial communities collected in Santa Monica, California, United States - V. faba soil | ecosystem: Environmental > Terrestrial > Soil > Garden | place: USA: California...
GCCTCCCACTTCTCCCCCCGGGGGGGGGCGGAGCCGCGCCGCCACCCCGCAGCCCACAGGGTGAAGAAGTGCCTGGCACCGTACGCTGCCCGGAAGGGCTTTCCCGATCCGCGCCCGAGCGCGACCGCGCGTGCGCGAGCTTTCGATCGTGCGCGCCGCACGTGTCGGAGCGCGGGGGTAGGTTTCGATGGACGGTCCCCCCGATCGTTCCTCCGAGTCCCAACCTCAGCGCCTCCGCCCCGGCCCCCCGGCCCCGGCGACGCAGATTGCCCATCATGAAGAAGCCCCAGCAGGGGAGGAGAGTCACGCGCGCCCTGGCGCAGGGTGCTGCATTCGCGCTCGGCGGGGTGCTCGCCAGCGCGCAGACGACGACGCGCGTCAGCGTCGACTCCGGCGGTGGCGAAGGCGACGCACGCAGCGACATCGCGGTCCTGTCGCGCAGCGGACGGTTCGTGGCCTTCGAGAGCCAGGCGTCGAACCTGGTGGCCAACGACCAGAACTCGAACGGCGACATCTTCGTGCACGACCGGCTGACGGGGCTGACCAAGCGCGTCAGCGTCGACTCGCTCGGGGCCGAGGGCGACGGTCCGAGCCGCGAACCGGCGATCTCGGCCGACGGGCGCTTCGTGGCCTTCCAGAGCGCGGCTTCGAACCTCGTCGTCGGCGACACGAACATGACCTGGGACGTCTTCGTGCACGACTGCGCGACGGGCATCACCGAGCTCGCCAGCCGCAACTCGGCCGGCGTGCAGGCCAACTTCCTCAGCGGCGCGCCGGCGCTCTCGGCCGACGGCCGGTACCTGGCCTTCGCCAGCGTGGCGACCAACCTGGTCCCCGGCGACACCAACAACCTGCGCGACATCTTCGTGCGCGACCTGCTGGCCGGCACGACCGTGCGCGCCAGCCTCGACTCGAACGGCGTGCAGGCCAACGGCGCCAGCGACCTGCCCTCGCTGCGCGGCGACGGCCTGGTGGTCGCCTTCCAGAGCTCGGCGACGAACCTGGTCCCCGGCGACACCAACGGTGCCACCGACGTGTTCCTGCGCGACCTCGGTCTGGACCTGACCGAGCGCGTCAGCCTGACCGAGTCGAGCACGCAGGCCAACGGCTCCAGCAGCGCGGCGGCCTTCGCCCTCGACGGCCTGGCGGTCGCGTTCCAGAGCACCGCGAGCAACCTGGTCGCGGGCGACACGAACAACCAGAGCGACGTGTTCCTGCGCGACCTGGTGCTGCCGACGACGCAGCGCATCAGCGTGGCGTTCAACAGCGCCCAGCCCAACGCGGCCAGCGAGCGGCCGAGCGTCAGCGCCGATGGCGTGCTGGTGGCCTTCGTCTCGAGCGCCTCGAACCTGGTCGCCGCCGACACGAACAACTTCGCGCCCGACCTGTTCCTGTTCGACCGCGCCAGCGGGACGACCAGCCTGCTCAGCCTGTCCTTCGACCAGCGCCAGGTGACGACCGGCTGCGACAGCGGCGCGCTGGCCGCCGACGGCCACGCCGCCGTGCTGGCGAGCTACGCCTTCAAGCTCGTGCCCTTCGACGAGAACTCGACCAGCGACGTCTTCGTGCGCGACTTCGCACCGGCACCGCTCGAGCCGCTGGCTTTCTGCTCCGGCGACGGCAGCGCGACGCCGTGCCCCTGCGCCAACGACGCACTCCCCGGCACGGTCGGCGGCTGCCTCAACTCGCTGGGCCTCTCGGCCAACCTGTCGGCCACCGGCACGGCGCGCGTCGGCCTCGACTCGCTGCTGCTGGTCGGGGCGAACCTGCCCAACTCCACGGCGCTCTTCCTGCAGGGCACGCAGCGTCAGAACGGCGGCGTCGGCGTGCTGTTCGGCGACGGCCTGTCGTGCCTCTCGGGCACGCTCACGCGCCTCGGGCTGCGCACGGTGGTCGGCAACACGGTCAGCACGCCGCCCGTCGGCGGCACGGCCTTGTCGGTGCGCGGGAACTGCCTGCCCGGCGACGTGCGCCAGTACCAGATCTACTACCGCAACTCGGCGGCCTTCTGCACGCCCGAGACGTTCAACCTGTCGAACGGCCTCGAAGTCACCTGGACGCCCTGAGCGTAGCTGGGGCGGGAGCGGGACGCGCCGCCGCGCGACCGGGCCCTCGGGCGGCGGAAGGTCCGGCCGTGCCACCGGAAACCGCCGGCGCGGTTAGGCTGTGGTCGGCGCGCCACCCGGCGCCCTCCCGACGGCCGCTCCGCGAGTTCACAGGTCCGACGATGTCGCTCCACCGCACCCAACTCCCCCTCAGCCTCTCCTCGCTCTTCCTCGGCGCGCTCGCCGCGTTGACGGCTGCCCCGGCTTCCGCGCAGACCTGCACCTTCATCGGCAGCGGCCCCGACGTGATCGTGGGGGACATCACCACGCCCGCGAACTACGCCGTCGTCGGCAGCATGGACGCCTGCGCGCTGGGCACGACCTCGTGCAACATCGGCACGGCGGTGCTCAATTTCGTCGACGGGACGTTGAACCACCCGCTGATCAGCTGCGGCGTCTACCGTTACACCACCGTGGCGGGCGCGGGCCGCTTCGAGCAGCTCGGCCAGAGCTGGCTCAAGCATGCCTTCGCCGCCGCGCAGTCGACCACCTGCTGCACGAACTGCACGCCCGCGGACAGCCAGCACCTGGGCGTCGGCTGCGCGGATCCCTACGGCGGCGCGCTCAACGGCTCCCAGGCGCGCCTGGGTCCGAAGTACCAGGTCGATCCGCACGTCGGCAGCTACATCGTCGCGCACCCGGTGCCGTCCGGCGGCAACAATGGCCGCATCCAGATGGAACTCGCGGACCTGTCGCCCAGCTCGGCCAGCGTGCGCTACTTCGGCGAGTCGATGTACCTGGCGCTCGACGACGCACAGGGCAACCGCAACGACAACAACACCTCCTGGCGCGAGCTGACGGTCACCGCCGCGGCGGCGACGGCGGGCTACACCTTCGGCGTCACCAGCACGACGCAGCGCCAGCAGACGGCGCTCGAGGCCTGGAAGCTGATCGACCCGCAGGTTTCGATCAGCCACGTCTCGACGCCCGAGGGCACGGTCGCGCCCTACGACGGGACCGGGCGGGTGGTGCTGGCCTCGCGCGCGACCAGCCTGGGCGGCGGCCAGTGGCACTACGAGTACGCGCTCCACAACATGAACAGCGCGCGCGCGATCGGTTCGTTCAGCGTGCCGATCCCGCCCGGCGTCACGGTCTCGAACGTCGGCTTCCGCGACGTCGCCTACCTGGGCGGCGACGGCGTCGGCGGCGTCGACCAGGTCGGGACGGACTGGACGGTCTCGAGCGGCAGCTCGCTGACCTGGGCCACGGTGCCCTTCGCGACCGACCCCAATTCGAACGCGCTGCGCTTCGCGACCACCTACAACTTCCGCTTCGACGCCGACCTCGGCCCGATCGCCGGCGTCGTGACGCTCGGCCAGTACACGGTGGTCAACAACGTCGTCGTCGGCGGCGTGCAGGTGCCGGGCATCCCGCCCGCCTTCCAGTCGATCTGCGCGAACGACACGCTCGGCGCGGACCACACGAACGCCTGCCCGTGCGGCAACTCGGGAGCGAGCGGCAACGGCTGCGCCCACAGCGCCAACGCGCTCGGCGCGCGCCTGACGGGGTACGGCTCGGCCGCGGCCGACACGGTGCAGCTCGACGCGCTCGGCCTGCCCAGCGCGGCGTTCACGCTGTTCATGCAGCACGACGCGGCCGACGATCAGGTCTTCCACGACGGCGTCCTGTGCGCCGGCGGCACGCTGGTGCGCCTGCGCGGACGCAACGCGGCCGGAGGGGCCTCGCTCTTCCCCGACCCGACCTACCCGTCCGACGCGACGCTGACGCTCTCGCAGCGCGGCGGCGTGACGGTGGGCAGCGGCGTGCGGCGCTACTACGCGGCCTTCTTCCGCAACGCGTCGACGACCTTCTGCCCGCCGGCGACGGCCAACGTCACGAACGGCTGGATGCTCGATTGGTGAGCTCGGCGCTCGCGAGCTTCAGCGCCGCCTCGATGTAGCGCAGCGTCTGGACGGCTTGCGCGCGCGCGTCTCCCACCCCGACCAGCTGGCCGTCCGGGCCGGTCGCCGTGGTGCCCGAGACGTGCACGTGCGGCCCGACGCGCACGGCGGGGGCGCGCCTGGCTGCTAGATGTGCGGCCGCGTCAGGTTGCGGTGCCCGTCCTTCGTCACGAGCACGTTGTCCTCGATGCGGATGCCGCCGCAGGGCATCAGGCGCTCGATCACGTTCCAGCGGAACTCGTCCTTGAGCCGGCCGGTGCGCTGCGGTCGCAGCAGCATCTCGATGAAGTAGATGCCGGGCTCGATGGTGAACACCTGGTCGGTCTCGATCGTGCGCGTGGTGCGCAGGAAGGGGTACTGCGCCGGCGGCGGGACCAAGCCGCCCTCGGGGGACTTCTGGCGGCCGCCGACGTCGTGCACCTGGATCCCGAGGAAGTGGCCCAGGCCGTGGGGGAAGAAGGGGTGCGTCAGGCCGAGCTGCGCCGCCTCCTCGCCGCGCTTCGTGATCACGCCCGCGGCGTGCAAGAGGTCGCCGATGCGCGCGTGCGCGACCTGGTGCAGCTCGAGGTAGGGCTTGCCGGGCGCGACCAGCGCGCAGAGCTCCAACTGCACGCGCTCCAGGCCGGCGACCAGCTCGCGGAAGGTCGCGTCGGCCTTGTCGGTGGTCCAGGTGCGCGTGATGTCCGAGCCGTAGCCGTGGACCTTGGCGCCGGCGTCGATCAACAGCACCTTGCCGTTCTTCTTGGTGCGCTTGCCGATGTAGTGCAGCGTGGCACCCTTCTCGTCGAGGCCGATGATCGTCTCGTAGGGCAGGTCGCGGTCGACGCAACCCGTCGCCGCCACGTAGGCGTGGTGGATGTCGAGCTCGCTGGCACCCTCGACGAAGGCCGAGCGCGCCGCGACGTGGCCGCGCGCGGCGAGCTGCTCGGCCTGCGCCAGGCACTCGACCTCGTAGGGCGTCTTGTAGGCGCGGTCCCAGTCGAGCCGCGTGCACAGCGCCGTCGGCTGCACCGAGCCCGGCGCGATGCCGTGCGTCTGCGCGCCGTGCGCGTCGTCGCCGAGGTAGGCCGTGCGGCCCTTGGTGCCGACGATCTTCCAGGCCGCCTGCACGTCGGCGACCTCGTGCACCTCGAAAGCGCCCAGCCAGAAGGGCTTGCCCAGCGGCGTCTGCTCGTACCAGTAGTCCTCGGGCTTGACCGCCACCAGCACCGGCTTCGCCCCCGGCCGGATCGAGAGCAGGTGCTGCGGCCCCTCGAGCGGACACCAGTGCGCGAAGTGCGGCGTGGCGTGGAAGGGCGCGTCCTGGTCGTCGGCGAAGTAGGTGAAGGGCGTGCCCGACTGGATCACCATCCCGTCGAAGCCCGCCGCCGCCAGCGCGGCCTCGGCCTTGGTCTGCCGGACCTTGACGTGCTCGGCGAAGAGTTGTGCGGTTGTCATGTCATTTCACTCCGTGCATGCCGCGGTTGACCAAGCGCGAGGCCAGCAGCAAGGCCACGCCGATCACCGCGCCGGTCAGGAAGACGTAGTGGAACACCTCGCCGTAGGCCTCGACCTTCGCGACTTGCGACGTGACTGCACCCGCTTTGCGCGCGGCCAGGCTCGAGAACTCGCTGGCGATGTAGTTGCCCGCCGCGATGGCGAGGAACCAGGCGCCCATCACCATGCCGGTGATCTTCTCGGGCGCCAGCTTCGTGACCATCGAGAGGCCCACCGGCGACAGGCACAGCTCGCCGCAGGTGTGCACGAAGTAGAGCCCCAGGAGGAAGTACCAGAAGACCCTCCCGTCGGGCGTGGCCGCGCCGATGCCCTGGTTCAGGACCCAGAAGCCTACGCCCATCAGGATCAGGCCGATGGCGAACTTGGTGGGGATCGAGGGGTTCAGGTTGCGGCGGTCGAGCCACACCCACAGGGTCGCGAAGAGCGGCCCGAGCAGCACGATGAAGGCCGCGTTGACCGACTGCCACCACTCGAAGGGCATGTCCCAGCTGCCGACCGAGAAGGGCACCAGGCTCTCCTTGGCGAAGAAGTTCAGCGAGTTGCCGGCCTGCTCGAAGCCCGACCAGAAGACCACGTTCAGCAAGAGCAGCAGCACCAGCACGAACATGCGCTGGCGCACCTCGCGCGGCTGGCGCAGCGCGATCCACACGAGCAGCAGCTCCATCGCCACGAACACCGCGTACAGCGTGTAGGCGACCGCGACCTGCGTGATCGTGAACATCGCGTAGACCGCCGGGATCACCACGATGCCGCCCAGGATCACCATCAGGATCGGGCCGAGCCCCTCCTTGCCCGGGGGCGGCGCGCCCTTGCCCCGCAGCATCGGCGTGCCCAAGCCGAAGATCACCAGCCCGAGCAGCATGCCGGCGCCGGCCAACATGAACCCGTAACGGTAGCTGCCCATCGCGCTGGACACGGCCTCGCAGGCCAGGGGCGCCAGGAACGCGCCGATGTTGATGCCCATGTAGAAGATCGTGAAGCCGCCGTCGCGGCGCGGATCACCGGGCCGATAGAGCGCGCCGACCAGCGTCGACACGTTGGGCTTGAACAACCCCACGCCGACCACCAGTGCCGCGAGGCCCAGGTAGAACATGGTGCGCGACGGGCTCATCAGCATGAACTCGCCGACCACCATGAACAGGCCGCCGACGAGGATCGAACGCCGGTACCCGAGCAGCCGGTCGGCCACGTACCCGCCGAAGATCCCCAGCGCGTAGACCATCGCCGTGTAGCCGCCGTAGGAAGCCGACGCGAGTTCCTTGCCGCGCTCGACCGTCTCGCCCGAGAAGAACTGCTGCGCGATGTGGATCGCGAGCAAGGCGCGCATGCCGTAGAAGCAGAAGCGCTCCCACAGCTCGGCGAAGAACAGCACGTACAGGCCGCGCGGGTGCCCGAACAGCGTCGGACCTTCGTCCAACAGGACGGGGGATGCGGCCGGCGTGGGGGGAGGCTGGGCCATGAGGGCTCCGTGGGGGGACGGGCGGAGGGCGGAGCGCTCCCAACGGGGAGGCGCGCCCAGCGTAGCGGCGGCGGTGAAGGCGAGGTAGGGAGCAGCGCGCGCTTGTCGCTCCGAGCGGGCGTGCTCCAATGTCGCCCTCGTCCCCGAGGTTCACGCATGCAACGGATCCGCTCCCTGGTTTCGCTCTCCCTGCTGTTCGTCGCCGGCGCGTCCGTGCCGGCGCAGGCACGGCCCTACACCGCGCCGCAGGCCGCGACGCTGACCGTCGAGCTCTCGAGCGCCGCGCGCGCCGACGTCGTGGTGATCGCCAACGCGCGCGGCGCCGACCCCGAGCTCTTCGCGCGCGGCGTCGAGGCGCGCACGGACGCCGGCGGCAAGGCGCGCCTGGAGCTCGCGCCCGGCGTGTGGCGCGTCAGCACGCTGGTCGGCGCCGACGGCGCCGTCGCGCTCTCGGAGCTGCAGTTCATCAAGCAGGGGGGGAGCGCCAGCCTGGCGCTCGCGCCGACGGCCGGCGACCTGCCCTTCGCCGGCACGGTCGAGGGTGCGCAGGGCGAGGCGCGCGTGCACTGCGAGCGGCGCGAGGACGGTGCGCTCGTGCACGCCCGCTGCGACGCGCAGGGTGCATTCCGGCTCGTGCTGCCGCGCGGCACGTGGCGCGCGTTCGCCTCGGCCGGCGGCCTGCGCTCGGAGTGGATGGACCGGCGCAACCCCGAAGGCAACAAGCTGGTGCTCGCCCCGGTGCTCGATCCGCTGCGCGCGCCGAGCGCGGAGCAGCAGGCCTCGCTGAACAAGAGCCTGCGCAGCTGGAAGGCCAGCCTGCCCGGCGCCGACGAGCTGGCCGAGCTGGCCGAGCGCGTGGGCGAGGCGCGCGTGGTCGGCGTCGGCGACGCGCTGCGCGGCACGCGCCAGGAGTTCGAGCTGACCGCCGCGCTGTTCAAGCGCCTGGTCGAGCAGCACGGCTTCCAGTTGCTGGCGATCGACGCACCCGTGGCCGAGCTGTGGCGCCTCGACGGCTACCTGCTCAGCGGCGCCGGCGACCCGGCGGCGCTGCTGCGCGACAACTCCTGGGGCGACCTGGCGCGCGCCGAGTTCCTCGAACTCCTGCGCTGGATGCGCGCCTGGAACGCCGACGAGAAGCACGAGCGCAAGCTGCGCCTCGCCGGCCTGGACGTGCTGCACACGCGCGTCGCGGCCGCGATCATGCAGGAGTTCTACCCCAAGGTCGATCCGCTGACCGGCGAGCGCTTCGCGGCCTGGATGGCGCTCTACCGCCAGGTCGACGCGCGCGGCGTGCCGCAGTACGGCCGCCTCGACGAACAGGGCCGCATGTCCTCGCGCCTGATGATGGCCGACCTGACCGGCATCTGGCCCGACGAGCGCGAGAACTACACCAAGTTCGTCAGCGAGGCCGAGTACGAGTCGACCGGCGTCGTGCTGCGCTCGCTGGGCCACTGCGAAGAGGTCCTGCGCATGCAGTCCGAGGGTTGGCCGATGCGCATGCGCGAGCAGCACATGCACACCACGCTCGAGGCCGCGCTGGAGCGCTGCGGCGCCGACGCCAAGGCGCTGGTCTGGGCGCGCGATTCGATCGCGGGCGTCGCGGGCGAGGCCGACCTCGGCTCGCTCGGCGCCTGGCTGCGCGCCGCGCACGGCGCGCGCTACGTCTCGATCGGCCTGCAGCTCGGCCGCGGCCAGGCGCTGCTCGAGGACGGCCGGCAGGCGGGTGACGCCCCGGGTCCGCTGGCGGTGGTGGAGCTCGCGGCGCCGGTGGCCGGTTCGCTCGAAGCCGTGCTCGGCGCGGGCGGCGCGGCCGGCGGCGTGCTCGACCTGCGCAAGCTCGACGCCGAGGACCCGGCGCGCGCCTGGCTGGCGAGCGAACGCCTGCGGCGCGAGCTCGCGGGACCCTGGCTCGGCGAGCAGTCGCTCTACCGGCGCTGGACGCCCGCGACGGGCAACGACCTGCTGGTCTGGCTGCGCGACGTGACGCCCGCGACGGTGCTCAAGTCCGATTGAGCGCGTCGCGGGCGCGCGCCTGTGCGTCGTGGCGCCGGCCGAGCACCCAGCTCAACCCGATCCAACCCGCGGCGAAGGGCACGACGAACAGCGCGAGGCCGCCCGCACCCAGGCCCAGCGCCGCCGGCAGGCGCGTGCGCAGGAAGGCGAAGATCACGTCGCCCGCGCGCCACACCACCGTGTCGATCGCGGTCTTGGCCTGGTACTTCTCGTCGCGCGGCACGAGCGTGAACAGACTCTCGCGCGCCGGCCGCGCGAAGGCGTTCTGTGTGGCGCGGAAGACGCTCTGCACCACGAAGGCCGTCACCAGCGCGAACTCCAGCGCCGCGGCCTCGGCGGCGAAGCCCGAGCCCGGCTGCGCGGCGGACGGCAGCGCCCAGGCCAGCAGCACGAAGCCGGTCAACGCCAGCGCCGGCTGCACGACCAGCGTCCAACCCGCGCCGAGCCAGCTCAGCATCCTGCCCGTCACCGCCAGCTGCAGCACGAGCGTCAGGAGCTGTGTCCACTGGTCGCGGCTGGCGAAGGCCGCGATGCGCTCGCTGCCCGCCGCGCGCGCGTCGTGCACCAACGAGCTGACCTGCAGCTCCAGGAAGGTCGCGACGAAGGTCTGCAGCAGGACGTACAGGCCGACGCCGGCCAGGAAGGGGTTGCGCGTCATCAGCTGCAGCCCGCGCCACACGCTGGCGCGCTCGGGCGTGGCCTCGTTGGTGATCTCGGACGGCACGCGCGGCGCGAGGCGCCGGATGCACTGCGTCGCCAACTCGAGCAGCGCCGCGGAGATCAGCAGCAGGCCGACCACGCCGACCGCGGCGACGGCGCTCTTGGTCAGGGTCGCGCCGAGCGCTGCGCCGAGCGTGCCGCCGACGGCGACGAAGCCGAACACGCGCCGGCTCTGCTCCTGGCGCCACAGGTCGGCCATGAAGGCCCAGAACATCGCGATCACGAACAGGTTGAAGCTCGAGAGCCAGAAATAGAACGCGTAGCGCATTCCCTCGAAGGCCGCGCCCTCGAGCGTCTTCGCCAGCAGCGCGAAGACCAGCATGTTCAACCCGAAGAAGCGGAAGGCGATCGGCAGGATCGAAGCGCGCCGGTAGCGCGTCACGATCCAGCCGAAGACCGGTGTCAGCGCCAGGGTGACGCCCAGCGTGCCGGTCCAGAGCCAGGGCAGGTTCTCGACGCCGCGCGCGATGCCGATCTCGTCGCGCAGCGGGCGCAGCACGAAGTAGCTCATCAGCACCAGGAAGAAGGCTGCGGTCGCCAGCAGCAGCGTGCCGAGCTCGCCGGGCCGCAGGTCGATCAGCGGCCGCAACCAGCGCTCGGCTCCCGGCGGCTGTCGTGCGGCGCTCATCAGGGCCGGGATCTTGCCGCTCGCGCGCCGCGTCTGCATCGCTGGCGCGGTAAAACCCGGCAGGTCGCCGTGCAGGGCTTCAGCTCAGCGCCAGGCTCCAGGCCAGCGCGACCAGCCCCAACGTGCTCCACAGGAGCGCGGTCTCGATGCGCCGCGAGCGCCACCGGCGCAGCGCGGGCAGGGCCAGCACGAAGCCGAGCGCTCCGCCGGCGACGAAGCCCGTGATGTGCGCCAGGACGTCGACGCGCGAGAGCGTGCGGTCGATCTGCTCGATCGTCTCGCGCGTGGTCGAGCCCTCGCGCAGCGTGCCGCCCATGCCCAGCCAGCCGAGCAGCGCCAACCCGCCGATCAGCGGCGCCCAGCGGCGCCAGCGCGAGCGCGTCGGGTCGCGCAGGCGCCAGGTCACGACCGCCTGCGCGCCGAGCGCGCCGAAGACCGCGGTCGAGGCCCCGATCGAGGCGTGCGTCGGGTCCTGGATCCAGGCGTTGGCCAGGTTGCCGACGAAGCCGCTGAGCAGGATCGCCGGCCAGGCGCGCGCGGCGCCGACGGTCTGCGAGAGGATCACGCCGAACAACCCGCCGAACACCAGGTTGCCGAGCAGGTGCTCGATGTCGGCGTGCAGCGTCAAGGCCGTCAGCGCGCGCCACCACTCGCCGTCGAGCACCGCCGCCGCCTGCGAGCGTCCCGCGGCGCGCCAGTCGAAGCCGAAGGTGTCCTTCCGCTCCCAGATGAAGAACAGCGTCAAGAGCGCGAGGTAGCCGGCCAGCGCGTAGGCCCCGACCGGGAAGGGCGGCGTCGGCGCCTCGCGCGGCGGCCAGCCGCGGTTCTCGCCTTCGTAGCGGCCGAGCTCGCTCAGCGCGCGCTCGCGGTCCTCCAGCCGCACCAGCACGCGCCACTCGCCCTCGGCCAGCACCGAGGCGTGCGGCAGGCCGAGCGCCTGCAGCACCAACGCGTGCTCGTCGCACTTCCTGCGCTGGCGCGAGCGCGAGACCTCGATCCAAGTCGGTTGCGTGTCGGTCAAGCGATCGCACCGGTACCGGCTCGGCGCGGGCGCATGGTATCGTTCGCGCTTCGCTCCACCTCAATACCTGACATGAACACGATCCATTCCCTGGTGCTCGCGCTCTGTCCCGTGGTCTCGCCCGCGCACGCCTTGCAGGCGCCGCCGGGGCCGTCCGCGCCGCGCGATCTGCGTGTCGAGTACCTGACGAACCCGATCGGCCTCGACGAGCCCAAGCCGCGCCTGTCGTGGATCGTCGACGACGCGCGCCGCGGCGCCGTGCAGAGCGCCTACGAGCTCGCCGTCGGCGAGGATCGCGCCGCGCTCGAACAGGACCAGCGCCTGACGTGGACCAGCGGCAAGGTGGCTTCCGACGCGACCAACCAGATCGAGTACGGCGGGCCGCGCCTCGAGAGCGGCCACACCTACTGGTGGAAGGTGCGCAGCCACGACGCCGCGGGCCAGGTGTCGCCCTGGAGCGCCAGCGCCTCGTGGTCGGTCGGTCCGCTGGCCCCGACCGACTGGACCGCGCGCTGGATCCGCCACGCCGAGCCGCAACCCGTCGACGTGCCGGCGCACGACGGCTGGTTCTCGGGCTGGCAGCCCAACGCCGACGACCTGGTGTGGGTGCAGATCGACCTGGGTGTGCAGACCAACATGACCGACGTGCGCCTCTACCCCGCGCACCCCGCCGACGGTTCGGCGGGCCACCTGTTCCCGCTCAAGTACAAGGTCTGGATGGCGGACGAGCCGACCTTCATGGTCAAGATGCCGCTGCACCTGATCGACGAGACCTTTCGCGAGGCCCCGAATCCCGGCGACAAGCCGGTGCACCACAAGCTCAGCTCGACCTTCAAGCTGCGCTACCTGCGCTTCGGCTTCGTGCTCAACAGCAAGGTCGAGGGCCGCGGGCACGGCGTCGCACTGAGCGAGATCGAAGTGCTCAACGGCGCCACCGTGATCAGCCGGGGCGTGCGCGCCACGTGCAGCCACTCCGTCGAGCAGGGCGGCTGGGGCCTGGCGAACTTGTTCGACGGCCGCACCGAGTCGAGCCCCGCGCACCCCGCGCCGCCCCCGGCCGGCACGCGCCTGCGGCGCGAGTTCGAGCTCGCGCAGCCGATCGCGCGCGCGACGCTGCACGCCTCGGCGCTGGGCGTCTACCAGCTGCGCCTCAACGGCCAGCGCGTCGGCGAGCGCGTGCTGGCGCCGGAGTGGACGCACTACGGGCTGCGCTCGCTGTACCAGAGCTACGACGTGACGGCGCTGCTGCAGCAGGGCGCCAACGCGCTGGCGGCCGACCTCGGCGACGGCTGGTACGCCGGCCGGCTGGGCGTGGTCGACGACTACGCCGGCATGCCGCGCCGCGGCCTGTACGGCCGCGAGACGATGCTGCTGGCGCAGCTCGACGTGGAACTGCAGGACGGATCGCGCGTGCGCATCGCCTCGGACGACCAGTGGCGCAGCACGCTCGCCGGCCCGCTGCGCGAGAACGACCTGCTCGACGGTTCGACTTGGGATGCGCGGCGCGAGACGCCGGGCTGGGATCGCGCGGGCTTCGCGGGGCAGGCCTGGCAGCCGGTGACCGTGGCCGCCTCGCTCGGCCGGCCGCTGGTCGCGCAGCGCTCGCACCCCATGCGCGTCGCGCGCGAGCTGGCGCCGGTCTCGATCCGCACCGTGGCGCCCGGCGTGCACGTGGCGGACTTCGGCAGCTACGTCAGCGGCTGGTGCCGCTTGACGGCCGCGGGCCAGGCGGGGGACACGCTGGTGCTGCGCCATGCCGAGGGCCTGACGCCCGACGGCGCGCTCGACAGCGCCAACCTCGCCAACCTGCCGCAGACCGACCGCTTCGTGCTGGCCGGTGGCGGACGCGAGACCTGCGAGCCGCTGTTCACGCTGCACGGCTTCCGCTACGTCGAGATCAGCGGCCTGGCGACGGCGCCGGCGGCCGACGACCTGCGCGCGCTCGACGTGCAGACCGCGGCGCGGACCACGGCCGAGTTCGCCTGCTCGGAGCCGGTGCTCGAAGGCTTGTGGCGCAACACGCTCGCCACGCAGCGCGCGCACCTGGCCGGCAACACGCTGGCCGACTTCAGCCGCGCCGGCCGCGTCGGCGGGCTGGGCGAGTTCGGCGCGGGCGCGCAGGCCGCGATGTACAGCCTCGACCTCGCGCCGCTGCTGGCGCGCTGGGCCAACGACGTGCGCGACGTGGTTTCCTCGGACGGACGCCTGGCCGACATCGCGCCCAACCCGCTCGATCCGGCGCGCTGGTACACCTCGACGCCCGGAGCGTGCGACGCGGCGGTGACGGTGCCCTGGTCGGCCTGGGTGCACTACGGCGACCGGCGGCTGCTCAAGAACCAGCACGAGTTCCTGCGCCGGCACATCGACCTGATCCTGAACTTCAGCCGCAGCGGGCGCTGGGAGTACCTGCGCGGGCTCGACCTCGGCGACGTCGGCAACTGCAGCACGATCCCCTCGCCCAAGTGGAACGCGCGCAGCACCGACCTGGGCCGCGAGGTCTTCGCCACCGCGCAGCTGTGGCAGACCACCGACACCTTCGTGCGCATCCGCAAGCTGCTGGGCGAGAAGCTCGATCCCGGCGCGGGCTACCAGGGCAACCCGTCTGGCTACCCCGCGCTGGCCGACTCGGTGCGCACCGCCTTCCAGAAGAAGTGGGTCAACTTCGAGGGCCGCATCGACGGCACGTCGCAGGCCGGCTACGCGCTGGCGCTGGCGACCGGCGCCGTCGACCCGGCGTTGCGTCCGCTGGTGGCGCGGCACTTGAAGGAAGCGCTGCAGGCGACCGACGGGCAGCTGACCACCGGCATCCACACCACGCACCACGCGCTGATCGAGCTGGCGCGCGAAGGCTTCCCGTCCGACGAGTACCTGGCGCAGACGGCCTTCCCCGCGCTGGGCTGGCAGCTCGAACGCGGCGCCACGCGCCTGTGGGCACGGCGCGACGCGTACCGGCCCGACAGCCCGCTGCTGCGCGCGGACTCCAGCTCGCTCAGCGGTCTGGGCTTCACCGGCATCGGCGAGTACCTGTGCGGCTGGATCGGCGGCCTGCGCCCGGATCCCGAGCACCCGGGCTGGCGCGAGTTCCTGGTCGCGCCCGCGCCGACCGCGCGCGTCACGCAGGCGCGCGTGGCGTACGACTCGATCGTCGGGCGCATCGAGGCGGCGTGGAAGAAGGGTGCCGCGGGTTTCGAGCTCGAGCTGCTCGTGCCCGCCAACACCCGCGCGCGCGTGCTCCTGCCGGCCGCGGCCGGCGCGCAGCTCACGGAAGCGGGCCGTCCGCTGGCCGAGGCGGGCCCCTACGTGCAGCTGGTCGAGCACACCGGCGGCCACGCGCTGCTGCGCGTCCAGGCCGGCCGTTACACGCTGCGTGCGTCGAATTGAGGTCCGGTCCGGGGGCCGGGGAGCGGCGGCGGTAGTCGGCCCTGCCGCACAGGGGTAGGATGCCGCCGTCCTCCCCCCGCCCGGCGCGCCCGGGGCCGTCCGGTCCCGCCCGCGCGCCCGCCCAGCCCGGATCCGATTCCATGCTCCGTCCCCTCTTCGCGTTCCTGTCCCTGTTCGCCTGCGTCACGCCGGTCGCGGCCGCGAGCGCGAGCACCGCCCTGGTCGCCTTCGACCAGAAGACCGACCTCGACACGCTCAAGGACACGACCAAGGTCCCCGGCCAGCGCATCGTCGCGGCGCGCTCGCTGGTCACGTCGATGGGCGTCAAGATCGCCGACGAGTTCATCGACCTGGGGCCCAAGGCCACCACGCCGCCGGACCTGCGCTCGCAGCTGGCGAAGATGCTGTCCGAGATGAAGGACGGGGGCGTCGACAAGAAGCTCGTCGCCGGCCTGAAGGAGAACAGCACGGTCGCGCGGCTCTTCTTCCTGCGCTCCACCAAGCACGTCACCGACGCCAAGCTGGCCAAGGAGATCTGCGAGAAGTGCATCGCCTTCACGGCCGACAAGGACGACGACCTGCGCTCGGCCTCGGTCGACATCCTGATCGAGCGCGAGTACGCCGACGCCGTGCCGGCGCTGGAGAAGATGCTCAAGAAGGAGGGCGACTTCGTCACCATCGGCACGCTGCTGCCGGGCCTGACGAAGATGTACGCCAAGGACCCCAAGGGGGCCGCGACCTGGGAGGCGCGCCTCAAGGAGTACACGACGCACGACGTCACGGCCTACCGCAACGCGGCGCTGGACGAGCTGGCGAAGATCGGCAAGCCCGAGTTCCTGGACGTGCTCGGCGCCGCGCTCAAGAACAAGGACTGGAGCACGCGCCTGTCGGCGGTGATGGCGCTGGAGAAGCTGCACCACAAGAACGCGATCCCGCTGATCATCGCGGCGATGAAGAACGAGATCGGCCGGCCACTGGAGGAGTGCGCCGGTGCGCTGGAGCGCATGACGGGCACGCCGCTCGGCCTCGACGTCGCGCGCTGGGAGCAGTGGTGGGCCAACAAGGGCGGCGAGTTCGAGCTGGCCGACAAGGGTGACCGCCCCAACACCAAGTCGCAGGTGGCGAAGAAGCCCTTCTACGCCGACACGACGGTCGAGTTCCTGGGCATCCCGATCACCTCCAAGCGCGTGATCTTCGTGGTCGACATCTCGGGTTCGATGCAGGAGCTGGCGCGCGGCATCCTCAAGAACGACACGGACATGGGCGAAGCGACGATGACGCGCCTGGACGTCGTCAAGCGCGAGCTCAACGCCACGATCGACAAGCTGCTGCCGGAGACGATGTTCAACGTGGTCGTGTTCAACGACCAGGTCTTCTCGTGGCTCAACGCCGGCATGGCGAAGATGGGCAAGAAGACGCGCGACGACGCCAAGCAGTACGTCGCGACGCGCGACGCGGCCGGCGGCACGAACATCTACGACTCGCTCAAGAAGGCCTTCGAGGACCCGGACTGCGACACGATCTACTTCATGTCGGACGGCCAGCCGACCTACGGCGAGGAAACCGACCCGAACGTGATCCGCGAGCACGTCGCCAAGTGGAACGCCACGCGCCACATCAAGATCCACACGGTCGCGGTCGGCGAGCAGCTCGACCTGCTCAAGGCCATCTCGATGGACGCCGGCGGCGAGCACGTCGAGTACAAGTAGGCCGGTACGGTGCCAGGCACTTGTTCACCCTGTGACCGCCGCGCGGCGCGTTGCGCGCCGCGCGGCGGTCACAGGGTGAACAAGTGCCTGGCACCGTACCGGCGCTTCGCGCTCGTCTTCCTGTCGCTGGCCCTGGTCGCGGCGCCCGTCGTCGCGCAGAAGAAGCCCAAGGAGCCGCCGGGCGCGGGCGTCGTGCACGGCGAGGCCGGGGCGGAACTCGACGCCTTCATGCAGTCGAGCGCGGCCTTCCCCGAGGGCTTCTGCGGCGTGGTGCTGGTCAGCAAGCAGGGGACGGTGCTGCTGGAGAAGGGCTACGGCGTCGCCGACGTCGAGAAGAACACGCCGATCGCGGCGGACGCGCTGTACGACTGGTGCTCGGTGACGAAGCAGTTCACCGCGGCGGCGGTGCTCAAGCTCGAGATGCTGAAGAAGCTCAAGGTCGAGGAGCCGCTGGAAAAGTTCTTCCCGAAGTGCCCGAAGGACAAGGCCAAGGTCACGCTGGTGCAGCTCCTGAACCACACCTCGGGGTTGAAGAACGACCACGACCTCGCCGGCGTCGACCTGCGCGACCGCGAGGCGGCGCTGACGGCCTTCCTGGCGGTGCCGATGGTCTCCGAGCCCGGCGAGAAGTGGGCCTACAACAACATCGCCTACTTCCTGCTCGGCGCGCTGATCGAGAAGGTCTCGGGCACGACGCTCGAGCGCTTCATGAAGGAACAGCTCTTCGTGCCGGCCAAGATGGAAGCGCGCCTGATCGGCGACCCCGAGCTGCCGCTGGCGCGCGTGCCGCGCGACGACCGCGGCGCGGGCAAGCAGTTCGCGTACGGGCCGGTGCTGACCTGGGGCTACAAGGGCGCCGGCGGCGTGGTGGCGAGCGTGCGCGACATGCTGCGCTGGCACGAGGCACTCCAGGGCGACAAGCTGCTCAACAAGGCCCTCAAGCAGAAGCTCTACACCGTCGGACGCGACGACTACGCGCTCGGCTGGTTCGTCAAGCGCGACGCGGGCGCGCTCGAGTACTCGCATTCGGGGCACACGGGCAAGGTGATCACCTACTACCTGCGCTGGCCCGAGGAGGACGTGGTGGTGGCCCTCGCCTACAGCTACGAACCCAAGGAGCACCCCGAGCGCACCGCGCGCGAGCTGGCGCGGCGCGCGAAGTCGGCCAAGGTCCGGTGAGGCGCCTCAGGGCGTGCCGGTCAGCCACTGCAAGAGCTCGCCGAGTTCGACGACGGGCCACAGGACGCAGCAGCAGGTCGAGCTGACGAGCATCAGCGCCAGCGAGATCACGGCGACCTTGAGGAAGGCGGGGAAACCCTCGCCGTACTGCGACGGTCGCGCGGGACCCGCGGGTGGGGGCGGCCCCGGCGCGATCGCCGGTGCGTTCGGCGGCGCGATCGGCGGTACGACCAGGGGCGGCGCCGCAGGCAGCGGCGGGACTTCCGACTCCGCGTTCTCCAGCGGCGGCGGCGCCTCGCTCTCGCCCGGCAGGCGCGCGCCGCAGTAGCTGCAGAAGGCCGCCTGAGCGTCGCTCGGGGCCGCGCCGCAACTCGTGCATCGTCGGGGAGCTTCCATGCAGCGCGCTACGGACCCGCGGACGGTCCATTCACCTGCGCACCGTACCCGCTTGCGTCCGAGCCGGGTAGATTCGGCCTCCGTGCGCTCACCGCTGCTCGTCCTGCTCGCACTCTTCTTGGCCGGCTCCGCGTCGGCGCAGAAGCCCGCGAAGGACGCCTGCCGCTGGTGCAAGCACGACCCCGAGCTGATGCGCGCCTCGGGCACGCTCTCGCACGGGCCGCTGCCGATCGGCACGGCGGACAGCGCGGCGATCGTCGCCAAGCTGCCGGCGGCGCAGTGGTTGTTCATCGAGACAGCGCACCTGCGCATCGCGTACTCGCTCGGGCCGGCGACGGTCGACCTCGGGGACAAGGCGCGCATCCAGGCCGAGCTGGCGCGGCTGCGCGCGGTGTTGCCGGACGTGCCGAAGGAGCCGAAGAAGCTCGACCCCGCGCTGCGGCTGCACCTGTTGGCGATGAAGTGCGAGGAGCTGCACGCGCGCTTCCAGAAGCTGCTGGGCGTGACCGACGCCGACTTCCCGGCCGAGCGCGACTTCAACCGGCCCTTCATGGGCATCGGCGCGCACCTCGGGGAGCGCGACAAGTTCGAGCTGGTGATCCACTCGACCATCGCCGCGCACCAGCTGTTCTCGAAGGAGCTGGCGGGCGTCGCGCCCGAGAACGCGCTGCGCTACCACATCCCGACCGTCCACAAGCTGATCGCGTCGGTGCCGGCCGAGGATCCCGACCTGCGCGACGAGCGCTGGCTCTTCCCGCACGTCGCGCACCTGCTCTCGCACATGTTCCTGTGTGCGTACAAGCACTTCACCTACGACCCGCCGCTGTGGCTCGACGAAGGCCTGGCGCTGTGCCTCGAGAAGGAGATCGAGCCGGCCTCGACCACGCAGGAGGGCGAGGAGGGCGGGCTGAAGGTCACGCACGGCCCGCGCGACTGGCACGAAGGCATCCGCAAGCTGCTGGCGGAGGGCGGCGAGAAGCGGCTGGCGCAGCTGATGACCATCCACGACGTCGGCCAGATGGGCCTCGCGGAGAAGCTGACCGCCTGGTCGATCGTGCGCTTCCTGCTCGACGAGCACGGCCCGGCCTTCGCGCAGTTCCTCGGCCGCATCAAGGGCCAGCTCGACGCCACCGGCGCGCCGAGCGGCAAGGACCTGCCCGAGCTGCAGCGCCGCGCGCTGAAGGACATCTGGGACTGGACGCCGGTGACGCTCGACGAGGCGTGGAAGGCGTGGCTCGCGAAGCCGCGCTGATGCACGCAGGCCCGCGCGGCCACACATCCTCCTGACCACTCGCTTACCGGCCCGTCCGCGCGGCGGGGGTACAAGTGGGGTCGGCGCGGGAGCCCCAGCTCTGCGCGCCGTCGCGCGCTCGCCGGCCTCGAGGCACGCGCGTCTTGCCGGGGGTCGCGAACTGTGCCCGGACCGGGGCGCGGGATACTGAAGAGACGGACCGTGGACCCTCGGCAGGACGCTCGTGCTCCGCGGTCGCGGGCGCGCGCTTGCCGGGCGCGGGCGCGCGGACGAGCATGCCGCGATGGCGACCCCCTCGCATCCGGTGACGCCCGCGATCCGCGCCCTGCGCGCGCACGGGGCGGAGTTCGAGCCGCTCTTGTACGAGTACGTCGAGAAGGGCGGCACGGCGCGCTCTTCGGCGGAGCTCGGCGTCGACGAGCACAGCGTGATCAAGACGCTGGTGTTCGAGACCGACGCGCGCGCGCCGCTGATCGTGCTGATGCACGGCGACCGGCAGGTCTCGGCCAAGGCGCTGGCGCGCCTGATCGGCGCGCGCAGCCTGCAGCCCTGCAAGCCCGAGGTGGCGGAGAAGTGGACCGGGTACCAGGTCGGCGGCACGAGCCCCTTCGGCACGAAGACCAGGCTGCCGGTCTACGCCGAGCGCACGATCTTCGAGCTGCCGCGGATCGTGATCAACGGCGGCCGTCGCGGCCTGCTCGTGCGCCTCGATCCGCGCGTGCTGCGCGAGCTCCTGGCGCCGACGGAGGTCGAGGTGGCGATCGCGAAGGAATGACGTCCGCGCCGCCCATCCGCAGCGCGAGCGCATCGGCGGGCGGCGTCCAGATCCGGCCCTCGAGCCGTTCGTCCGCGTCGCGCGCCGCGGGGAGCGCGCGCGGGGCGTGGCGGGCGAGGGCCAGGGCGGAGAGGAAGGCGTCGAAGGCGTCCTCGCTGGTCGCGGCGCGGCGCAGGAGCTCGGCGGACTGGCCGTGCGACAGCGTCGCCAGGCTGGTCGTGCGCGCGGCGCGGCGGGCCTTGGTGACCGGGCCGGTCAGGAGACGCGGCCAGATCTCGAACACGACGTGGCGCGCGCCGGGGCGCCGCGCGGTCTGCGGCCAGACCTCGAAGCCCGCGTCGGCCAGCTCGAGCAGGTGCGGCATGCCGCGCAGCGAGCCCGTCCCGACCGCGCCCGCGCCGCCGACCTGGAACACGGACTTCGGCCGCACGCCGCCGGGGACGATCAGCTCGCCCTCGGTGCGGCGGTAGGGCGGCCGGTCGGCGTGCGCCGCGGGCCGGCGCCGGCCCGGGTGACCCCAGAACGGTGGGGGACAGCGCGCGAGCCAGTCCTCGCCCGCGCCGCGCACCAGCTCCCACACGTCGCGCGCCGTGCGGCAGCCGTGTTCGCGCGCGAACCAGGCCGGCAAGCCGAAGGCGAAGTCGAGGCCGGCGACCACGCGCCGCTCGGTCCCCGCGAGCTCGATCAGGTGCGCGACCAATTCGGCGCGCGTCCGGCCGCACTCCAGCCGCTCGACCCGCCCGTCGCGCGCCGCGGCGAGCCACAGGTGCCGCCGCTCGCCCCGCACCCGGCCCGACCAGTCGACGGCGACGTACAGGGTCGTGTGCGCAAGCTCTGTCTCCAGCGGGTCTCGCACGCTGCTCCATCATGGCAGCACCCGCGATCGTGCGCAGTGCGCCCTGTTCGCGGCCGGTCGCGACGCTATCCTCCCCGGGTTCTCCTCGACGCATCGGCGCCGGGCGGGGACGCATCCCATGTCGACCCGCCTCACGGACCTGCTGATCCACCGTTTCGACGCCCAGCTGCGGCGCCGCGGCCGGGCCCTGCACGAGCAGGGCGCCGTGGTCCTGACCCGCACCGAACCCGGTTTCGCGCTGGGCGAGGTGCACGAGTCGGGCAGCGCGGTGCGCGACGTCGGCGTGCGCTGGGACACCGACGCCGCCGGCTTCTCGGCCGCCTGCACCTGCGAGACCAACAAGCGCCTCAAGGCCTGCGAACACCTGTGGGCCGTGCTGCTCGCGATCGACAGCGGCGCCGCCCCCGCGAAGTCGGGCGCCAAGCGCGGCAAGGAGGACGGCTGGCGCGCGCGCCTCGCGCGGCTGCACGACCTGGTCGCCGTCGGGCGCCACGACGTGTGGCGCGGCGTGCAGAGCAGCACGCGCCGCGTGGTCTACGTCGTCGACCCGCGCGAGAGCGATCCGCGCGGCGACCTGCATCTGGCGCTGTTCACGCAGGCGCGCCTCAAGAGCGGCGCCTGGGGCGTGCGCCGGCCGCTCGACCTGAACGAGACCGACATCGGCAGCCTCGAGGACCCGCTCGACCGCCTGGTGCTCGGCGCGCTCGAGCGCGGCGACACGGGCGTCGCGATCCTCGAGGACGAGAGCGTGCGCGAGCTGGCGCTCAACGAGGCGCAACGCGAGCTGCTGCTCGAGCGCCTGTGCCGCAGCCGGCGCCTGTTCCTGGCCAGCACCGCGCGCGAGGAGCACGAGCCGCTGGGTCTCGACGAAGGCGCCCCCTGGACGCCCGCCTTGCGCTGGCAGCGCGACGACGCGGCGCGCGAGGCGCGCATCGCCGGCGCCTGGGTGCGCGGCGACGAGCGCATGGAGCTCGACGAGCCGGCGCTGGTGCTGGCCGACGGCTGGATCTTCGCGCGCGGCCAGCTCGGCCGCTGCGACGCGCGCGGCGCCTTCGACCTGTTGCTCGAGCTGCGCGGCGCCGGCCCGGTCAGCGTGCCGCTCGAGCAGGAGGCCGAGCTGCAGGCCTCGCTGTTCGAGATCCCCGGCAACGCCGTGATCGAGGGTGTCGCGCCGCGCGTGGTCGAGGGCCTCGCACCGCGGCCGAACCTGCGCGTCACGGCGCCGCGCGAGGCGGGCGAGGGCGAGCTCGACTGCTTCGTGTCCTTCGACTACCAGGGCGTGCAGGTCGCCTGCCACGACCCGCGCGGCCTGGTCAAGCGCTTCGACGGCCAGGCCCAGCTCGGCCAGGCGTTCACCAGCTCGGCGCTGCCCGAGCTCGTGCGCCGCGACTTCGCCGCCGAGGCCGCGCGCCTGGAACAGTTCCTGGCCGCCGGCGGCCTGCCCGAGCGCTTCGACGCCCACGCGCGCGACGGCACGGTCGACGCGCGCACGCTGCCGCTGCTGGTCAGCGAACTCTTGCGCGCCGGCTGGACCATCGACGCGCAGGGCAAGCGCTACCGCACCGCGGGCGCGATGAGCCTGAGCGTCAAGAGCGGCATCGACTGGTTCGACCTCGAGGGCGGCCTCGACTTCGAGGGCCAGACCGCCTCGATCCCCGCGCTGCTCGCCGCGGCGCGCAAGGGCGCCAACGTGGTCCAGCTCGGCGACGGCTCGGTCGGCCTGCTGCCCGAGGACTGGCTCGAGCGCTGGGGCCTGCTCGACGTCGCGGGCGACGCCAAGGGCGAGCGCGTGCGCTTCAAGAAGAGCCAGGGTTGGCTGCTCGACGCGCTCTTGATCGAACGCGGCACGGTCGACGTCGACGCCGGCTTCGAAGCCTGGCGCGCGCGGCTGGCCTCGTTCCGCGGCGTCGAGGCGCGCGCCGAACCGCGCACCTTCCAGGGCGAGCTGCGGCCCTACCAGCGCGAGGGCCTGGGCTGGTTCGAGTTCCTGCGCCAGCTCGGTTTCGGCGGCTGCCTGGCCGACGACATGGGCCTGGGCAAGACCGTGCAGGTGCTGGCGATGCTCGAGGAGCGGCGGCGCTCGGAGAAGCCCGACCGTCCGTCGCTGGTCGTCGCACCCAAGTCGCTGACCTTCAACTGGCTGGCCGAGTCGCGGCGCTTCACGCCCGAGCTGGCGGTACTCGACTACACCGGCATCGAGCGCTCGCGCCTGACGAAGAAGGTGCTCGAGCACGACCTGGTGATCACGACCTTCGGCACGCTGCGCCAGGACGCGGCCTTCTTCAAGGACGTCGAGTTCGACTACGTGATCCTCGACGAGGCGCAGGCGATCAAGAACCCGCAGAGCCAGGTGGCCAAGGCCGCGCGGCTCCTGCGCGCCGAGCACCGGCTGGTGCTGACCGGCACGCCGGTCGAGAACCACCTGGGCGAGCTGTGGTCGCTGTTCGAGTTCCTCAACCCCGGCATGCTCGGCCGCTCGACGGTCTTCCGCGAGGTCTTCGCCGGCCGCGCGACGCTGGCGCCCGACGAGGAGCGGCGCAAGCTCCTGGCGCGCGCGCTACGGCCCTTCTTCCTGCGCCGCACCAAGGAGCAGGTCCTGCGCGAGCTGCCCGAGAAGAGCGAGCAGATCGTGTGGTGCGAGCTCGACGCGCGCGAGCGCAAGGAGTACGACGAGCTGGCGACGCACTTCCGCGCCACGCTGCTCGGCGCGGCGGGCGAGAGCCTCTCGGGCGAGACGCGCTTCCACGCGCTCGAGGCGCTCTTGCGCCTGCGCCAGGCCGCCTGCCACCCGGGCCTGATCGACAAGGCGCGCGTCGGCAGCGAGAGCGCCAAGCTCGAGGTGCTGGTGCCGCTGCTCGAGGAGATCGTCGAGAGCGAGCACAAGGCGCTGGTCTTCTCGCAGTTCACCAGCCTGCTGGCGATCGTGCGCGCGCGGCTCGACGCGCTCGGCATCGGCTACGCCTACCTCGACGGCTCGACGCGCGACCGCGAGGCGCAGGTGCGGCAGTTCCAGGACGATCCGAACTGCAAGCTGTTCCTGGTCAGCCTCAAGGCCGGCGGCTTCGGCCTCAACCTGACGGCCGCCGACTACGTGTTCCTGCTCGACCCCTGGTGGAACCCCGCCAGCGAGGCGCAGGCGATCGACCGCGCGCACCGCATCGGCCAGACGCGCAACGTGATGGCCTACCGGTTGATCGCGCGCGACACGGTCGAGGAGCGCGTGCTCGAGCTGCAGTCGAAGAAGCGCGACCTCGCGCAGGCGATCCTGACCGAGGACAACGCCATGCTGCGCGACCTGACCCGCGACGACCTGGCGCGTCTGTTGTCCTGACCGGCGCGCGGCGCGCGGCGCTATCCTGGCGCGCGGCATGACGCTCCGTAGTACAGGCCGCCGCGGGCGGCAGCGGTCGAACCGGCTCGCGCGCGCGCAGCTCGCCGCCGCGCTGTCCGTCGGCCTGTTCGCGGCCTGCCGCGGCACCGGCGCGGCGCCCGACGCGCCCCTGCCGCTGCCCGCGCTGGAGGTCGCGGGCGACAGCTACGCCGGCTCGCCGCTGCGCGGGGTCGTGCCCGGGGCGGCCGACGCGCTCGATCTCGAGCCGGCGCACGCGCTGGTGCTCGAGTTCGAGCTGGAGTACGTCGAGCGGCTCGCGCTCGACGGCGCGCCGGCGATCAGCGCGCAGGCGCAGCTGATCCACGCGCGCCGCGGCGTCGAGCCGATCCAGGCCAGCGCGCGGCTCGCCGACGAGGTGCGCGCGCTCGAGGCCGGCGACGCGCGCGCGCAGGGCCGGCGCCGCACCTGCCACGCCGAGCGGGTCGTGCTGTTGCCCGGCACGACGCAGGTCTACGCGCTCAAGCCGCCCGGCTCGTCGGAAGCGCCGTGGGTGCTGGCGCTGACGCGCGCCGGAGCCGCGGACGAGGCGCAGCTCTCGGTCGAGCTCTCCGGGGCAGCGCTTGCAATCGCGGAGGACGAGGACCCGCCCGCGACGGTCGCCTGGAGCGAGCTGGTGGTCCTCGATCCGCCGTGTCGCGCGGGGGCTCCCGAGCGCTGGCTCGCCTGGCGCGCGCCGAGTCCGGAGGCGGCGCAGGGCGGGTACCTGGCGCGTCTCGCCCTGCGCGCCCCGCCGCAGGATCCGGGCGAGCTCGCGCAGCACGTCGCGCGCGCGGAGGCCGCTCGCTCGCGCGCGCTCGCGGCGCAGCGGCGCCAAGCCGAGCGCGCCGCGCGCGTCGAGCGCGCCGAAGTGCGCCGCCGCGAGCGCGAGAACGCGCTGGAGTCGCTGGCCCAGGCGGAGAACCGCCGCGAAGCGCTGGTGTTCCTGGCCGCCGCGACCGAGGCGCTGCTGTGCGGCGATCTCGCGCTGCTGATCGACGACGAGCTGGTCGAGCGGCTGGTCGAGTACCTGACCGGCGCCGCCGCGCGTTCCGCCGAGCTGGCGCACGACCAGGTGGCGCTCGGCTGGCACCTCGAGCGCTCGGCCTGGCTCGCCGCGGCGCTGCGCATGAACAGCGACCTGCCGCTGCCGCCCGCGCTGCGCGGCACGCTGGTGCGCCACGCGGGCGAGGTCGGACGCTCCGCGGCGGCGATCGAGGACCTGGTGCGCGCCAGCCGCAACCTGGCCGAGTTCCAGGCGCGGCTGGTCGCGGAGAACCGTGTGTACCTCGAGGACACCAGCCCCGCGGCGCGCGTGCGCGCCTTCGACTGGCTCGCGGCGCGCGGCCAGGCGCCGGCAGGTTTCGATCCGCTGGCGGACGAGGAGGCGCGGCGCGCAGCACTCGAAGCCTCGGAAGCCCCGGCCGAGGCCGGAGGACCGCCGCGATGAGCACACCGCAGCGAGCGCGGCCCTGGCGGCGGCGGCTGGTGCGCGTCGTGCTCGCGCTGGTCGCGGCGCGCGTGCTGCTCGCGCTGAGCCTGCCGCTGTGGATAGGCCTCGCGGCGCGCCAGCTCGGGTTGTCGAGCCGCTACGAGAGCGCCAGCCTCTCGCTCGCGCGCGGGACCTTCACGATCGAGGGCCTGGTGCTGACGCCGCGCGAGCCGCCGGCGGCGGAGCCGGCGCTGACGCTCGAGCACGGGCGCTTCGATCTCGCGCTGCTGGCGCTCCTGGGCGGCGACCTGCGCGTGCAGCGCGCGGAGCTCGACGGGCTGTGGCTGCGCGTCGAGCGCGACGAGGCGGGCGTCGTCGACTGGCTGCGCCGCCTGGGCCCGGCGGAGGAGCCGGTCGAGGAGGCGCGGGGAGAGCCCGCGCCCTACGACCTGCGCTCGCCGCTGCAGGTGACGGCCCTGCGCGTGCAGCGCGCCGAGCTGCGGCTGGTCGACCGCGCCGTCGCGCCGTCGCTCGAGCTCGGCTTCACCTTCGACGCGCACCTCTCGCACCTCGGCTCGCCGACGACCGCGGCGCGCTTCGAGCTCGACGGGCAGGCCGCGGGCCAGCTCGGCCGGCTGCAGCTGCGCGCCGAGCACCGCGCGGAGGCGTCGGCGGCGACGGCGCGCGTCGAGTGCACGCTCGACGACCTGCGCCTCGAGCCGCTGGCCGGCGAGCTGGCGGCGCTGGGCCTCGCGCCCGCGGCGCAGTCGCTCGGGTTGCGCGGCACGCTGCTCGTCGAGGCCGCGACCCAGGGCGCCGAGCGCGCGGTCCTGGAGCTGCGCGTCGAGGCCCGCGACCTGCGCGCCGAGGCCGACCGCGCAGCGGTGGCGGAGCTGCGCTCGGCGCAGCTGGCGGTCGAGCTCGGGTCCGGCGGCGAGCTGCGCGCGGTGCGCGCGCTGCTCGAGCAGGGCGAGCTGGCCGTGGCGCGCCGTGCGGACGGGCGCCCGGCGCTGTTCGGCGTGCAGCCGGCCGTCGCCAGCGCGCCGGAGACACTGGCGGAACCGCTGGAGCCGGTCGAACCGGACACCGCGGCCGCCGTCGCCCCTGCGCGCGCGACCCCGTGGCCGCGGTTCGGCGGTTTCACGGCCCGCGACCTGCGCCTCGACTGGCGCGACGACAGCGTCGCACCCGCGGTCCACGTCCGGGCGCAGCTGGAGTCGCTCGCCGTCGGCCCGTGGAGCCTCGAACCCGCGCAGCACGATGCCCCGGTCGAGCTGCGGGCGCGCGTGCCGGAGGTGCTCGGCGCCGTCCGCGCGGACGGCGTGCTGCGCTTCGACGGCCAGCGCGGCGGGCTCGCGGGCGAGCTGCAGCTCGAGGATGCGCGGCTGACGGCCCTGGCCCCCTACCTCGCGCAGCTCGGCCTCGCACCGGCCGCGACCGCCGCCGTGCCGCTGCGCGCGACGCTGACGGCCGAGCTCGGGCCGTCCGCGGGCGACGAGTGGAGCGGTGCGCTGCGCGCCGCGCTCGAGGCCGGACCGGCCGGCGAGACGCTGGGCATCGAGGCGCTGGCGGTCGATTCGCTGCGCATCGGTCCCGGCCGCGTGCTGCTGGGCGGGCTCGAGCTGCGCGCGCCGCACGCCTCGATCGTGCGCGACGAGCAGGGCGCGTGGGGCGCGCTCGGGCTGCGCGCCGTCGCGCGCACCGCGGCTCCGGCGGAATCCCCGGAGGCAGCGGCCGATCCCGTGGCGCCCGCGGCGGCCAGCGCGAGCTGGCCCCGGATCGCGCTCGAGCGCCTGGTGCTCGCCGGCGCGCGCCTCGACGTCGACGATCGGTTCCTCGGGCAGCGCTTCGACGCGACGGCCGCGCTGACGCTGGAGTCCTTCGCCCTCGGCGGTCGCGCGGGCGAGTTCCCCGAGGTGGCGGGCCGGCTGCACGGCGAGCTGCAGTGCCCGCCGCTGCTGGCGAGCGCCGCGCTCGCCGGCGAGCTGCAGTCGAAGCCCGGGCCGCTGCACCTCGACACGGCGCTGACGCTGCACGCCACCGGGCTGCGCGCGGCCGTGCTCGCGCCCTACCTCGCGCCCGCGGGCTTCGAGCCGTGCCTGGACGACGGCAGCTTCGGCGCGGCCGCCCGCTTCGAACTGCGCGGCGGCGCCGCGGGGCTCAGCGCCGACCTGCGCGTGCGCGACGTCGAGCTGCGCGACGGCCAGCAGGCCTTGCTGCGCATCGAGCGCCTCGGCGCGCGCGTCGGGCTCGGCGGCCCGGCGCCGACCTTGAAGGACGTCGACGTCGCGCTGGGGGAGATCGAGGTCACGCGCGACCCGGACGGCGCGCTGCGCGCCTGCGGCCTGCGCTGGAAGGCGCCGCAGCCGTCGCCGGAAGCGCTCGAGGACGCCAGGCCGACCGGGCCCTTCGATCTGCAGCGCCTGCTCGACTGGCCGCGGCTCGAGCTCGACAGCGTGCGCCTCTCGGGCGGCGTCGCCTGGCACGATCGCCTGCCGCGCGAGCCGGTCGAGCTGCGCGGCGCGGCGAAGCTCGACTGGAGCCGCGCCGACCTCGGGCCGGGCTCGCACCCCGGCGCGCTGTCGGCGGTGCTCGAGGTGCCGGGGCTGTGCCGCGCGCTGACCTGGACGGCCGACCTGCAGCTCGATCCGCGCGCGCTGCGCCTCGACGGCCGGCTCGAGGCGCAGGGGCTCGACGGCACGCGGCTCGACGCCTACCTGGCGCCCGGCCTGCGCTGCGGGTTGCGCGACGGGCGCCTGCGCGCGACGACACGCCTGTCGCTGCTGGCCGGAGCGCAGGGCAGCCTGGCCTTCGAGGGTGCGCTCGCGGACTTCGAGCTCGCGGAGGGCTCCGACGTGCTGGCTTCCTTCGCGAGCGCCGAGTGCTCGATCCCGCGCCTCGAGCTGCAGCCCGAAGAGCTGCGCGCCGAGATCGGCCACGTGCGCCTGACGGGGCTGCGCGGCCGCGCCGTGCGCGACACCGCGGGCCGCTGGCAGGTGTGCGGGCTCGTGCTCGACGGCAGCGCGCCGAGTGCGCCGAGCGCGCTGAATGCGTCGGCGGACCCCGTGCCGCCCGCACCGGCCGCGCGACTCGCCGCCGAGCCGGGCGCTCCGGCCGCGCTGCCCGAGCTGCGGCTGCAGACGCTGGAGCTCGAGCTGGCCGAGTGGATCGTGCGCGACGAGACGCTCGGCAGCGCGGCGGTGCCGCTGCGCCTCGCCGGACGCCTGCGCAACGGCGCGCCCTGGACGCTGCTCGCTTCTCAGCCGGAGACCCTGCCGCCGCTGGAGCTGCTGCTCGAGGCCGAGCTGCAGCCCGTCGGCCGGCTCGCGGCCCGGCTCAGCGCCGCGCCCTTCGCCAGCGAACCGGCGCTGGAGCTCGACGTGCAGCTCAGCGAGCTGCGCGGCGACGCGCTGTGCGAGCTCGCGCCGGGCTTGTCGGAGCTGTTGGCGGATTCCCCGCTGGAGGAGGGCCTGGCGGCGCTGCGCGTGCGCGCCACGGTGCAGGCGCGCCGGCGCGGTCCGCTGCGCCTCGACTGGCAGGCCGGCTTCGGCGCGCAGGTCGCGGTCGAGCGCTGCGAGCTGCTGCAGCGCCCGGGCGGCGCGCGGCTGCTCGGCATCGACGGCGCGCAGGTGGACATCGCACGCATCGATCCGGCGCGCGGCGAGGTCGTGGTGCGGCGGGTCGCGGTCCAGAAGCCCTTCGCGCGGCTCGTGCACCGCGCGGACGGGCTGCACGTCGCCGGGTTGGTCGTCAAGGTCGCGCAGGACGGCGCCCCGGCCGGCGCGGAGACCCCCGCGCCGCCGCCGCTCGCGACCGCGGCCGAAGCCGCGACCCCGGCCGCGATCGCCGCGACCGCGCCCGCGGGCGGCGGCGCGCGCGGGGGCGACTTCACGATCGAGCGCCTGCAGATCGAGGGCCTCGACGTCGAGGTGCTCGACGAGACGCTCGAACCCGCGGCGCTGCTGCCGTTGACCGGGCTCGACCTCGAGGTGCGCAAGCTCTCGACGCGCGCGCTGCGCGAGCCCGTGCCGATCAGCTTCCGCGCCTACGTCAGCGCCGGCGCGGTCGAGTTGCCCGGGCGCGAGCTCTCGAGCTCGCTCTTCACCGGCATCGCGGGCGCCACCGGCCGGCTGGTCGCGGGCGAGGGCGACCAGCGCCGGAGCGAACGACGTCCGCTGTTCGACGAGGTCGCGCTCAACGGCCGCGTGACGCTGACGCCCGCGCTGCAGGGCTGGATCGCGCTCGACGTCGGCGCCCTGGAGCTCGGCCCGCTGCGCGGCTTCGCCGCCGGTTCGGGCCTGGTGGTGGGCGACGGCCTGCTCGATCAGAGCCTGCGCGTGCGCCTGCAGGGCGAGCGCGGGATGTCGGTCGAGTCGCGCTCGAGTTTCAGCCACCTGCGCTTGTCGGAGCCGCCGGACGGCCCGATCGCGCGCTACCTGACGCTGCCCGCGCCGCTCGACACCGTGCTGTTCCTGCTCGAGGACGCCGAAGGCCAGCACAAGGTGCCGGTCTCGTTCCGCCTCGAGGGCGCGGCGCCCACGGCCGCGGACCTGACCTCGGCCGCGGTGGGAGCGTCGGCCAGCGTGATCGCGCGCGCCGTCGCCAGCTCGCCGCTGCGCGTCCTGGGCAGCGTCGGCGGGATCTTCGGCCTGGCGCCCGAGCCCGAGCCGCCGGGGCGCGACACGCAGCGGCTCGCCTTCGAAGCCGGGCTCGGCGAGCTCGCGCCCGGGTCCGACGAGATCCTGCGCCGGATCATCGAGGTCGCGGCACCCGACAGCGGGCGCGTGGTGGTCTTGGAGCACCAGCTGTCGCGCGCCGACCACGAGCGCCTGGAGGTGCTCGCCAACCCGTCCGAGCCGGCGACGCGCGCGCTGCTCGAGCGCCTGCGCGCGCGCAAAGCCGAGCTCCTCCGCGCGCGCGACGAGCGCGCGGCGGCGGCGCGCGTGCACTACTCCGTCGGGCGTCCCGGCGAGGCGCAGGCGGCGCGAGGCGAGCTGGCGCAGCTCGACGAGCAGCTCGGCGACCTGGAGGAGGCGCTCGACCGGCTGGGCGAGCTGTTGCGGCCCGGCGCGGCGAAGAAGGCCGAGGCGCGCACGCGCGCCGCGTGCCTGCGCGTGGGGCAGGAGCGGCTGGAAGCCGTGCGCAGGCGCCTGATCGAGCTCGGCATGCCCGCGCAGCGCATCGAGCCGCGCCGCGCGCGCTACCTGCCCGGCGGCGAGCGCGGCGAAGTGGTGCTCACGCCCAGGCGCCGCGGCGCCTGACGCGCCTCACGGACCGAGGAAGCCCGCGGCGTGGCCGCGCGTCTGGCCGTCGGCGTCGATCCACGAGTCGAGCACCAGGCCCTGCGTCGGGTGCGACAGGAGGCGCACGAGCGACGCGCCCAGCGGACCGGCCATCTGCGGGTCGAGCGCGCCGTCGCGCAGCGAGGCGTCGATGTTCGGGACCAGCCAGGCGTGGTTGTTCGAACCCTGGGCGATGCCCAGCTCGTCGACGAAACGGTCGAGGTTCAACGCCACGCGCAGCGGATCGAAGACCCCCGCGGGCGCGATGCCGTCCGCGCCCTTGCGCTGGCTGTCGGTGTCCAGGGGGTTGACCGGCGCTCCGTTGGCGTCGAACAGGAACAGGCCCGTGCCCAGGCCGGCCGCCATGTGCGCCCACAGCGGCGAGTCCATCTGGTTGCCCGTGTTCTGGCCGAAGTGCAGCTTGAGCAGGTCGAAGTCGAGCGCGCCCCAGTTGCCCGTGGCCATCGCAGCGCGGAAGGCGACGTACTCCGGCCCGAAGTTGTCCAGCGCCGTCTCGGTCAGGTGGCAGGCGCTGCAGTAGCGCGGGCCTTCCTTGGTGGGCGCCACCTTGCCGCGGATCGAGTGGGCCATGATCGAGTTGTGGCTCAGCGACGGGGCGCCGGCGTTCGGGTTCGAGCCCTGGCCGTTGCGGTCGGTGAAGGTGAAGCGCTGCGAGAGCTGGCCGAAGCGGTCCTCCCACTGGAAGAAGACCTTGGTGTTGGCGCTGAACTGCGTGATGCGGTTGCGCGCGTTGACGCCCAGCTGGAAGTAGATCGGCGACTGGTAGGTGAAGTCGGCCGTGCGCTGCTTGAAGACGATGCGCTCGCCGGTGACGTTCGAGAAGTTGTTGCCGGTGTCGTACTCGCCCGACAGGTGGCAACCCATGCAGGTGTTGGTCCACGAGCCGTGGCAGGCGACGCAGTCCATCCGGTCGCCGTGGCTGAAGCCGCCGCCGGAGGTGTTCTGCTGCAGCGGGCCGATGCCGTTGGCGTTGGTCGAGTCGGCGCGACCCATCGCGTAGGAGGCCAGCGGGCTGTAGAGCGGACCGCCGCGCGTCGGGTGCAGCTTGCCGGTGTTGACCACGGTGTCGCGCGTCTGCGGCACGTAGTGCACGGCGCCGGTCAGGCGGCTGGTCAGCCAGAAGGTGCCCGCGCCCTGCTGGACGACGTGCTTCAGGGGGTTGCCCAGGCCGTCGACCGCAAGGTCCTGCACCAGTCCGGTGTAGCCCGGCGCCGTGACCGTGGAGGCGTAGGCCTCGGCCGTGCCGTGGCAGCTCTCGCAGCGGATGCCGACCTGCTGCTCCATGCGGCTGGCGATGTCGGCGCCCGGCGTGCTGGTGTCGCCGCCGTGGATGTCGAAGCTGGAGTGGCAGTCGATGCAACCCAGCCCGGCCTCGTAGTGCACGTCGGCCGGCGTGTCGTCGCGGCCGTCGCCGTCGTAGTCCTCGCGCAGGATGTACTGGTTGCCGTTGCGGCCGTTGAAGGTGTTGTTGCCGGTCGCCGGGTCGAACAGGCGCGTGTCGGCATGCGTCGTGGTGAACGTGGCTGGGTTGGCTGGGTACTGCACGTTGCGCGCCAGGTCGGCGTTCTGGTCGAGGCGGATGCCCCAGTACTGCATCACCGTGCGGTTCGAACCCTGGTGGCAGCCGGCGCAGGTCGCATCGTCGATGCCCGCCACCTGCACACCGCCGGGGAGCGTCTTCTTGACGCTGCGGATCTGGTGCGAGCGCGGGTGCGCGCGCTCGGGCGCGTCGATGTCGTCGGGGTCGAGCGGCTCGTCCTTGTCGACGTTCGGGTCGCTGCTGAAGCTGCGGCCGCCCAGGCTGTAGGGCATGTGGCAAGCCGAGCAGCCCGAGCTGCGGAAGTCGCCGGCGCGGTTGTTGGCGCCCGCCGAACCCAGGTGGCAGTCGCCGCAGGTGAAGGCGATCTGCTCGTGGTACAGGTTCGCCAGCGGCGAGCCGGTGATCAGCGAGTTGTCGGCGTTGCGGTCGTCGGACAGCGCGGCGGCCAGGTACTCGGGGTTGTTGAACACCGCGTCCGGGCCGGTGGCGCCGAAGACCGAATAGACCGGGGCCTCGATCAGGCGCGGCACCTCGCCGAGGTCGGCGCCGCCGAGCGTGAAGTCCGGGTCGGCGACCGCGCGCCAGCCGATGTCCGACGTCGTCCCCTCGTGCTCGCTCGCGCTCTCGGGCACCAGGCTCTCCGCTCCCGCCGCGAAGCGCGCGCCGGAGAACACGCCCGCCTCGGTGGCGAGCAGGCTGGTGCCGACGTCCTCGGCGTGGTTGGCGTGGCACTGGCCGCAGCCTTCGCCGCGCGTGACGACGCGCAGGTCGCCGGGGTTGATGAACTTCAGGTAGTCGAGCGCCGTGTACACGCGCCCGCCGGAGGTGTAGTTCGGGTACTTGTCGATGCCCGCCAGCGTCAGTCGGTTGAAGTAGGCGCGCGCGTCGATCAGCTGGTGCGCCTCGTCGCCGATCTGCGGCGGCGGCGGCACGTGGCTGGTGGCGAGGTCCTGGCCCGCGCCGTCTCCGCCGTGGCAGACCGTGCAGCGGATGCTGTTCGCGCCGCTGAACGGGTGGGGGTTCTCGATGCCCGGACCGCTGTAGTCGTTGTCCAGCGCGCCGTTGTGGCACAGCATGCAGGACTCGACCGCCTGGGCCTGCAGCGAATCGGTTTCGCTGCTGCAGCCCGCCGACCAGCCCAGCGCCAAGACCAACGCGAGACGCGCCCCGACGAGCTCGTGCTTCAAGTGCTGCCCTCCCTCCGGCTCGCGGCAGACGCGAACCGTGCCCTTCTTCCACTTCTCATCGGCCCGCGGAGGCATCGATCTTGAAGCCCTCAGTTGTTGATCTCGGCGTGGTTCCAGGTGCGCGGCAGGTGGCAGCGATCGCAGCGGTCCACCCATCCTAGCCCGACGTGGTTGGGGTTGGTGGCGCGAGCTAGATCGCTGGCGTGGCAGGTGACGCACTCCGTGTCAGTGGGCGTGAAGAGCCCGACCTCGGCGCCCTGGTGGCAGCGATGGCAGGCGGTCGAAGCGTGCACGCCGACCAGCGGGAAGCGCGTGCGGTAGTGGCGCTCGATCTGGCCCTCGGGCTGCCAGCTGTTCTCCTGGTGGCAGTCCGTGCACGCGCCGCCCAGGCGCCCGAGGTGCACGTCCTCGTGGCAGCCCGCGCAGCCCTGCGCGGCGAAGACCGACACCGGCCCGCGGTCGTTGTGGCAACGCAGGCACGCCGCGCGCGCGTGCGAGCCGTTCAAGGCCACGCCGGTCTCCGCCAGGTGGTCGAAGCTGAAGTCCTCGGTCAACGTCTGCCAGTCGCCGCCGACGTGGCACAGCGCGCAGTCGCCCGGGAAGGTGTCGTGCGGCAGCGCGGGTCCGAAGCCGGACCACCACAGGTGCTGGGACACGCCGGCGGAGCCGCTGGTGACGCAGGCCGCGATGAAGGACGCGAGCGCCCCGGCGAGCGCGAGCCGACGCGCGAAGGTGAGCATGCGATTCGAGACCTTCATCAGAAGCTCCTCTGGAGGTAGATGCTCAGCCCGAGGGAATTCTCGTCGTCCCACAAGCCCGCGTCGAGGTGCGCCGAAACGCTCCAGCCGTCGGAGCCGTTCCAGTCGCCGCCCAGGCGCAGCCGGTGCTGCGGGAGGTCGTCATTGTCGTCGGAGAAGCCGTCGAAGTGGTGCTGCGCCAGCTCGTAGTCGACCGTCCAGCGTCCGCCCTCGGTGTAGGCGCCCAGCGACACGCGCCCGCCGAGGCTGGTGGTGTAGCGTCCGCGCGTGCCGAAGCCGGTCAGCTCGAACAGGCCGCGCTCGATCAACCAGTCCTGGACGCCGAAGGCCAGCTCGCCGTCGAAGCCGTCCTCGTCCTCGTCGACCCAGCCCCCGACGCCGCCGCGCAGGTGGGCGTCCAGCCCGAGCTGCTTGAACGCGCTGAGCGCCAGGCGCTCGTTGTGGTCGTCGGCGAGCTGCGTGTCGGCCACGGTCAGGAACTCGTCGCGCTCCATCTCGGGGAAGGCCAGGTGCGTGTAGACCAGCGCCAGCGAGCTGCCGTCCTCCCAGCGCCGGCCGTAGCTGGTGTACAGCTGCGTCAGCTCGACGCCCGCGCCCTTGGCCGCGTCGCTGGAGGTGTACAGGTCGACCCAGGCCGTGGTGCGGAACTGCCAGCCGTCGGTCGGCAGGACGTGCAGCGTGCCGACGAACAGGTCGCGGTCGGCGCTGAAGTCGTGGAAGCTCTTCTGGTAGCCGATCGACGCGCCGGTCTGCTCGGTCTCGTCGAGCACCCAGCGGTAGAAGGCGGACAGCTGCGAGTCCTCGCCGGTCTTCATCTCCGCGTCGGGTTCGGGCATGAAGCCGACGCTGACCCCGTAGCGCTGGCCGGAGCTCGTGCGCTGGCTCCACTCCAGGCCGTCGAGCACGCCGAACTCCGGCACGCCGAAGTGCAGGAAGCGGCCGACCTCCACGCGCTCGGGCGTGAAGCGGTCGCCGCCGCGCGCGTAGGACAGCCGGTCGAGCCGCAGGCGCGCCAGGCTCTCGTCCTGGTCGTCGGGCACGTCGGTGTGGCGGTAGTTGCCCTCGAGCTCGAGGTTCAGCCGGTCGCCGCGACCGGTCAAGTTGTCGACCAGCGCGCGGGTGCCCAGGCGGTAGAAGCCGTCGGCGCGGTCGTCCTCGCTGCTGCGCACCTCGTCGAAGATCGCGTACACGCGGCCGTGCACCGAGCGCGGTCGCTCCTCAGGACGCAGCGGCCGGATGCGCGCGAGCAACGGCTGGCCGGGCTGCCAGGTGTCCGGCTCGGGCCAGGGCGGATGGCCGGGGGCGTCCTGCTGCGGAGTTGGCTGCGCGGGCGGAGCCTCGGCCACCGGCGCGAAGCGCGACGCCGGCACGCGCACCTCGCCGCGCGTGCCGACCGCGGCCGTGATCGCCAGGTCGACCAGCCCGACGCGCGCGCTGCGCACGTCGAGCGCCAGGATCGTGCCCTCGAACGGCGACCCCTCGCGCGGCTGGAACACGACGCGGTCGCCGACCGCCAAGCCGTCGCCGCTGCCGTGGTCGATCGTCGCCTGACCGGGCGTCGCGGAGAGCACGCGCACTTCGACGCGCTCGAGTTCTTGCGGCGTGCCCGCGCGCGCCAGGCCGCAGGCGAACAGCACGCACAGGAGCATCCAGAGCCGTCCCATCAGCCCTTCCTCGGCTGCCTGCGCAGCAAGACTTCCTCGTGCACCCCGTGGCAGTCGGCGCACTCCTGCTTGAGTGGCTTGTAGTGCACGACCTCGTCCTCGCCGTGCAGCACGGGCTTGTGGCAGGCCGCGCACTCCAGGCGCGCGTGGGCTTCGCTCAACGGGAAGACCGAATCGCGGTCGTGGTCGAAGTCGACGAAGCCCGCGGCCGCGCTGTCGTGGCAGCGAGCGCAGTCGTTGCGCCCGGCGACGGTGAACTGGCCGGCGTGCGGATCGGGGTGACAGTCGGAACAGCGCGCGCCGCGCGAGCGACCCCAGGTCCGTCCGACCGCGTCGGCGCGCGCCAGCGGGGCGTGGCAGCCGGCGCACGAGACCGCGGCGTGCTCCTCCGTCAGCGCGAAGCCGGTCCAGCGGCCGTGGTCGAAGCCGCGCGGGAAGGAGCGGAACGAGACCTCGTCGTGGCAGCGCGCGCAGTCGCGGCGTCCGTCGAGCTCCTGCGGCAGCCCGGCCTGGTCGAAGCGGCCGGCGTGCGGGTCCGCGTGGCAGGTGACGCAGCCGGTGAAGGCGCCGAAGTGCGCCTCGACGCGGCCGAAGCTGCGGCCGGTGCCGTCGGGTGCGGCGCTCGGGGCGTGGCAGGCGGCGCAACCCTCCTGCTCGTGCGCCCCGCGGACGGCGAAGCCGGTCCAGCGCGCGTGGTCGAAGCGCTCGGCCGGCACGTCCGAGAAGCTCCCGGTGCCGTGGCACTGCGCGCACTCGCCCTGCGCCGGCGCACCCGAGGTGACGAAGCCCTCGGCGAAGAAGCCCGCGTGCGCGTCGGCGTGGCACAGCTCGCAGCGCGCCGGCGTGCCGCGGAAGACGCGTGCGGCCTCGGGGCCGCCTCCAGCGGGCTGCTCGTGACAGGTGTGGCACTCGGTCTCGGCGTGCACGCCGGTCAGCGGCAGGGCCGCGCGCTCGTGCATCACGGCAGTGAAGGCGTGCGGCTCGAAGCGCTGGCGCTCGTGGCAGGCGAGGCAGTCGCCGCCCGAGAACGGCCCGCTGGCGAACTGTCCGGCGTGCGGGTCGGCGTGGCAGGCGCTGCAGCGGTCCTGGTCGCGGCCTGGGTAGCGCTGCGCGAACTCGGGCAGCTCGGGCGCGTGACACGCGGCACACGTCAGCTCGTGGTGCGGCGCGTCGAGCGCGTAGCCCGACTCGGCGTGTTGCTCGTCCGTCACGGTCAGGCGCTCGTCGCGGAAGCTCTCGTGCTCCGCCGCGTGGCAACCGACGCAGGCTTGGGGCGCCGGCTGGCCCGCCAGACGGGCGACGCCGGCCAGGAAGGCGTCGTCGTGCGGCGAGTCGTGGCAGTCGAGGCACGTGCGCCGCGCCGCGCGCGTGCTGCCGGCACCCAGGGCCTCGAGCGAGTGCGTCGAGTTCTCCGCGTGGCACGTGCGACAGTCGAGGCCGCCGTGGCCGCCGACCAGCGGCAGGAAGCGCTCGTGGCCGAGCGAGTGCAGCCCGTCCCAGGCGCTCTGGCCGTGGCAGCTGGCGCAGGCGACGATCATGCTGCCCTGGTGCACGTCCTCGTGGCAGCTGGCGCAGTCCTGGTCGAGACCCAGGTAGCGCCGCGCGCCGGCGGGCAGGATCTCGGCCGCGGCGTGCTCGTGGCAGGCCGCGCAGTCGAGCTCCAGGTGCTTGCCGTCCATCTCGAAGCCGACCAGGCGGTGGTCGAAGTTCGCCGGATCGCGTGAGCCGGCGAGCGCGAAACTCTGCTTGTTGACGATCGCGAAGTTCGCGCCGTGGTGTTCGCTGTGGCACAGCGAGCACTGCTGCGCCTTGGGCGCGCCGAGCCGGCCGTGCAGTCCGTCCGCCTGCTCGATCTGCGCGCCGATGTCGGCGTGACACTCGAGGCACGAGTCGGTCATGCTCGCGAACCAGCCGCCGTGGCAGGCCACGCAGTTCGCGCCGCCGTCGAGCTCCTCGACGCGGCCGTGGACGTGCGTCAGCGGCCCCGGCGCCGTGCGCCGCATGTCGACGACCGCCAGCACGGCGACGCCCAGCAGCGAGCAGGCCAAGAGGCCGATCTGCGTCCAGCGCCGGTTCATGCCGGACCTTCCTCGACCAGCAGCTCGCCGTAGCTGAGCGCGTAGATCACGTGCAGCACGAGCAGCGCCAGCATCAGCACCGCCACCCAGCGGTGGAGGTAGCGCCAGGTGCTCATCAGGCCGCGCAGGTCCTCGAGGTGCGCGGCAGCCAGGGCCGTGTGGTGCGCTCGGCGCGTCAGCGCCAGCGTCGCGTGGCGCTGTTCGTCGGACAGGCCCTCGCGCCGGCCCTGGTCGTCGAGCCGCGCCAGCAGCTGGCGGAACTGCCGGCGTCCGGCGAACAGGCCGCGCAGACGGCCGAAGAACGAGGCCTGCCACTGCTGGGCGTGCACCAGCGCCGCGACCTCGCGCCGCACGCGCTCGGCGAAGCGCGCCTGGCCGCCGTCGGCCTCGCCGGCGAGCTGCGCCAGGCGCAGCTTGACCTCGTCGATCTCGAGCTCGCGGCCGTTGGCCGCGCGCGGGATCCAGGCGTAGAACCAGCGTCCGATCGCGCCCGTGACCAGCAACACGCCCAGGGCGATGAAGGCGTGCCCGCCGGCCGTGTCGCGCGGCGCCATCGCGGCGTGCAGCAGCGCGCAGAGCAGCGCCAGGATGCCGGTGACGACGTGGCCCGTCATCCAGCTGCTCAACGCGCCGAAGGTGACGCCCCAGCGGTTCGAGCGCCGCAGCAGGTAGAGCAGGTTGACCAGGATCAGGCCGACGGCCGTCAGCCCGAACGCGAGACCGAGACCGCGACCCGAGCGCAACCAGGCGTGCTTGTCGTCCGTCGGACGCAGCTCGGTGGGCAGCGCGTAGTAGTCGGAGTTCCACGCCGCCCAGGCCAGCGTCGCCAGCGCGAGGCCGAGGCCGGTCGCGATCGCCGGCAGCAGGTTCGGGCCCGCAGCACGCGGCGTGCGCGCCTGCTGCTGGCGCAGCTCGGGATCGAAGGAGACGCCCGAGCGCTCGAGCAGCTCGAAGGGCGCGACGCCGCCGGCCAGCACGAAGACCTCGTCGTTGGGCAGCGTGTAGCGCTCGACGCCGAAGCGCCGCACCTCGAGTTCGACCGTGTCGGGGCCGATCGCCAAGACGGCGCTGCTCAGCACGACGTTCAGGCGGCCGCTGCGCTGCGCCTCGCGCAGGCGCTCCTCGTTGCGCGAGCGGATGCGCACGAAGCCGTCGCGGCGGTAGGAGAGCGTCACCTCGTTGCCCGGCTGCTCGGCGAGGCCGAGCGCCGCCTCGACCGCCGAATCGCCGCCGCCGACGACGAGCACACGACGGCCGCTGTACGAGCCGGCGTCGATCAGGCTGTAGGCGACCTTGGGCAACTCCTCGCCCGGCACGCCCAGCGTGCGCGGGGTGCCGCGCCGGCCGAGCGCCAGGCACACGTGGCGCGCGGTGAAGGTGCCCTGGTTCGTGCGCACGTCGAGCAGTCCGTCGGCGCGGCGCTCGAGGCCTTCGAACACGACGCCGCACTCGATCGGCAGCTGGTGTTCGGCCGCGATGCGCTGCCAGAGCGCGACCAGCTCCTCCTTGGTGTAGGTCGTGCGGTCGAGTCGGCCGTGCAGCGGCAGCTCGACCGGTTGGGTCAGGACCAGCTTGCGGCGCGGGTACTTGAGCACGGTGCCGCCCACCGCGGCCTCCTGCTCGAGGGCGACGAAGCCCAGGCCCAGGCGGCGCGCCTCGAGCGCGCAGGCGAGGCCCGCGGGCCCGACGCCGACGATCAGCAGGTCGTGCACGGCGCCCGCGGCAGCGCTGCCGTGTCCCAGGCCGCGGGCGCTGCCCAGCCGGCGCGCGACCTCGGCGGCGACGGCCGTGCCGTGCTCGATCGCCGGCTTGATCAGCGCGTGCGCCGTGACCTCGCCCGCCAGGAACACGCCGGGCGCGCCGACCGCTTCGAGCCGCTCGTCGAGCACGGGCACGTCGCGGCGCTCTGCGAGGTTGGTCAGCGTCACCGTGATCGCGCCGGTCGGGCACTCGCGCTCGCAGTTGCCGTGTCCGACGCAGCGCGCGCCGTTGACCACCACCGCCTGGCCGTGGACCAGCTCGAGGACGTCGTCCTCCGGGCAGGCGCGCACGCAGGTGCCGCAGCCCAGGCAGCGCGACAGGTCGACCACCGGATGACGCAACTGCGCGCCCGCGGCACCGCCGGGCAGGGCACGCGCGGCGCGCTGGGACCGTTCGCGTTCGCGCACGCTGGTCTGCATGCGCTGCAGCTCGACGCGGCGCTGCAGGCCGGCGAACAGCGCGATCCCGAGCGCCGCGATCAGGGCGATGAGCAGGGTCCAGGTCATCGGATGGGTTACGGCTGCGGCGGACCCCGAGGGATCCGCCGCAACCAGTCCGTGGGTCCGGCCTCAGCGACGGTCGCGCGGACCGTCGTCGAGCCTCAGCCTTGCTGCGGCGGCGTGCCCCCGGCCGGCGCGTGGATCGGCGCCACGGGTTCCTGCGGCGTCGTCTCCGGCTCGGCGGGCGTCGCCTCCGGCTGCGGAGGCGGCAGGGTGGTCGTCGTGCGCGCCTTGCGGCGCGGAGCGGGCGCGGTCTGCGTCGCGGGCTGCGGCGGCTCGGCCGTCAGCTCGGTGGCGGACACGCTCAACTGGCCGCGCAGCGCCGAGTGCTCGACGTAGCCCTTGCAGGCCAGCACGGCGGCGTCGAGCCGCAGGTCGAGTTCCTGCACCTGCGTGGTCAGCCCCTCGACCTGCATCGCGATGGTGTGCACCGCCGCGGCGTTGAAGTCGTGCTTCAGGAACAGCGCGTTGTCGTTGAAGTCGGAATTGAGCGCGTCGTAGGCCACCTGGGCCGAGGTCGCGGCGGTGATGATCGCCTCGTAGCGTGCGCGCGTCTCGGCCAGGCGCGACTGGCTCTGCTGGCGCAGCTTGGTGTTGCCGAACGACTCGAGGTTGATCGTCCACTGCAGGAAGACGTTCTCGGCCGAGCTCTTGAGCATCGGGATCGACGAGCCGAACTTCTGCGCCTGCGTGCGCGAGTGCTCGATGTGCTGCACGAGCTGCGTGTAGGCCTGCAGCGGATCGCCCTGGAACTCGGGCGCGACGATCGCGTGCAGCGCGTCGTAGGCCGCGTGGGCCTGCTCCTTGGAGACCAGCGCTTCGACCTGCAGCGCCTCGACGCGGCCGAGCAGGTCGTCGACCTGTCCGAGGCTCGCGCTCTGGGTGTCGGACAGGGTGGAACAGGCCGCGAGCCCCAGCAGAATGGGGACGGCCACGACAGAACGATGGCGTGTCAAGGATTCAACCTCCTTCGGAACCGGGCGCGGAGGTGGACGGTGCCTTGTTCCGCCTGCCCCCCGAGCTTCAGGGAGGTTTCGTCGCGCCGCGGCGCGCGTCTTGAGCCGCGGCCGGATCCGGCCGGGCGGCCGGCCGGGCGGCCGGCGGCCTACTGCTGGACCGAGGCGGCGCTCGGTTCGGGGGGGGAGAAGCCCCCGCGCTGCCCGGACCCGCGCGCTTCGGGCTCGCGCGGCGCCAAGTCGACCGCCGCCGGCGCCGAGGCACGCGCCTGGGCGCGTTCGCGCAGCGCAGCGTAGACGCCCAAGAGGCAGATGCCCCATTGGATGCCGTAGTAGATCCACAGCGCGCGCTGGATGCCGCTGGTGAAGCCGTAGCTGTGCAGGCCGACGCCGAGCAGGTTCACGCCCCACCACGAGAACGCGACGATCGTGCCGCCGAAGGCCGCGGCGATGGCGATGCCGAAGTCCTTGAGGTAGCCGCCCATGCGGCCGTGCAGGATCACGAGCTGCGAGATCACGATCAGCAGCGCCCCGTTCTCCTTGGGGTCCCAGCCCCAGAAGCGGCCCCAGCTGTCGTTGGCCCAGATGCCGCCCAGGATCGTGCCCACGGTCGCGAAGATCACGCCGAAGCACAGCACCCCGTAGATCATGCGCGACAGGCCCTTGAAGAAGGCCGGATCGCCGCGCTTGAGGCCCAGCGTCTTGGCCAGCAGCCACAGGCTCGCCAGCACCGCCGCCAGCATGCCGGCCGAGTAGCCGATCGTGATCGAGGTCACGTGCGTCGCCAGCCAGAAGTTCGTGTCGAGCACCGCGACCAGGCTGGGCATCGTGTCCTTCTTGTCGAGCGTCTCGTAGCCGTTGGCGATGAACAGGCCGACCAGGCCGACGAAGGCCGCGGCCGAGACCGCGATGCGCTGGCGGTGGATCCACTCCATCACCAGGGCCACGACGGTGCCGACACCGGTGACGAACAGCACGGTCTCGTACAGCGTGCTGACCGGCGGCCGCTCGCGGATCAGGCAGCGCATCGTGATCGCGACGACCACCAGCGCCGTCGCGACCAGCGCCGACGACCAGGTCAGGACGTACAAGGGCCGGCTCTTGGGCTTGAGCCAGAGCACGGCCGCCGCGACGAAGGCCAGCACGAAGGCCAGGAGCGCCCAGTGCAGCGGCTCGAGGCGGTAGTAGCTGACCTCCATGCCGATGCGCGTGTGCTCACCGCGCGATTCGGCCAGGCGCACGCTGGTCGACACCAGGCCCGCGAACTCGCGCTCGAAGGCGGCCGGATCGCCGCGCAGGTCGTCGAGCGTCTCCCAGTGCCGCAGCAGCGCGACGTGCTCGGGCGCCGGCTTCCCGCCCTCGAGCGCGCGCCGCAGCGCTTCGGACGGCGTCCACCATTCGGCCGTGCCGTCGGTGGGGGGCATGAAGACCAGCACACCCGTGGCGCTGGCCATCGAGCCCGCGACGTCCATCAGGCGGCCGACGGTCTCGCTCGAGGAGCGCAGCGCCGGACCCTGCTCGACCAGTTGGTGGAAGCGCACGGTCTCCGCGCCGGGGAAGGCGGCCGGGAAGGCCGGGTCGCTCGCGACGCCGATGCGCGCCTGCGCGAAGTCGAGGTAGCGCGCCAGGCGCGTGAAGGTCAGCACGTTCTCGGCCAGGTTGACCACCTGGTTCTGGACGCCGCTGCGGTTCTTCTCCTCGATCGAGCCGTACTCGTGCGCCAGGCTGAGGAGCTTCGAGATGCCCGGGCGCAGCTCGGCGAAGGTGTAGCGGTCGCGCTTCTTCTTGTCGTCGTGCGCCAGCCCGATGGCCTCGATGGCCTCGGCGTTCTGCACGATGAAGCTCGGGTACTCCTGCGCCTGCGCGGGGAAGAACAGCACGTCGAGCAGCCAGGCGGTCGGCGTCAGCTTCTCGCCCTCGGGCGTCTTGACGTTGCGCACGCCGTTGAGGCGCAGCAGCGTGAAGCCCGCGTAGGTCGAGAGCGGCTTGATGCGCCCGCCGTCCTGCACCGGCAGGCGCTCGGCGAGGTCGAGCAGTTCCTTGGACCAGGGTGCGCTGCGGCGTTCCGCTTGGGCTCCCGGCTCCTGCGCCCGCAGCGGGAGCAGCGTCAGGACGACGGCGCCGGCGAGCGCCACGACACGGATCAGACGGTTCATGCGCGACGAGCCTCCAGGCGGACGTGGCGGATCAGCTTGCGCGAGAAGTGCAACAGCATCCCGAGCGCGATCACGATGCAGGCGTAGAGCGGGTACTGGTCGGCCGGGTTGCGCACGACCGCGAAGGTCGAGAACAGGGGATCGCCCGGCCGGGCGGTCGAGGGTCCCCAGGAGGCCTGGTAGATCACCAGGCCGCCCGAGCGCAGCGGCTCGTTCATCGAGATCGTCAGGTCGCGCGCGCTGGGGCCCTCGGTGACCTGCACGTCGCTCGAGAAGGACTTGGGCATGCCCGTGCCGGGGTGGTCGATCTTCTCGAAGTCCTCGAGCGCCAGCGTGAAGGGCAGCGCGTAGCGCTCGTGACGCAGGTCGATCGCGTACGTCTTGCCGCCGACCTGGACCGTCCAGGGCGCCGACTGCGCGCCCCAGACCAGGCCGTCGCGGCGCGAGCCGTCGGCGGTGCCGAGCACCGCGACGTACAGGCCGGCGATGTTGGTCTCGGCTTCCTTCTGCAGCGGACGCTCGCGCAGGAACAGGCCGTCGACGACCGGCACGTCGACCTCGAACATCGGGCCCTTCTGCTGCGGGCGCGTGTTGGCCTGGTAGTGCCGCACCTCGAGCGCCAGCGGCAGGCCCGGCACCTCGATGCGCTTGGGCGTCGCGCCGAGCGCGTCGGCGAACTGCTCCTGGCGCGCGACGTGCTCGCGCACCCGGCCGTCGGGCAGCGGCTCGCCGACCACCAGCTCCCAGCGGTAGTAGCTCTCGAAGTGCGTCGCCTGCTGGCCCTCGAAGAGCGTCACGTGCCCTTCGTCGGCGTGGTACATCTTCACGAAGCCCGCGCCGAGCAGCATCAGGATCCCGACGTGCGTCACGAGCACGCCGACAGTCGGGCCGTGGATGCGCAGGCGCACGATGCCGCCGATGATCAGGTTGACGAACAACAGGCACATCACCAGGTTGGCGCCCGGCAACGGAATCGGGATCGGGCCGGCCTGGTGCACCAGGAAGAAGGACTCGAAGTACTTCTTCTGCACCTCGTAGAGGCCGTGGTCGACCTGCTCGAGCGTGCCCAGCCAGGTCAAGAGCCCGAGCAGGATCAGCAGCGTGCAGCTCGTCCCGATCGACGAGAAGACGCGCAAGAGCCGCGAACCCAGCGCTTTCACGGCGCCTCCGACAGCGAGGAAGAGAACGCCCGGAAGGCCTCGCGCTGCGCCTCGATGCGCGCGCGCGGCCCGGTCAGTTTGACGAACACCGAGCCCTCGGGCCGCACGCACAGGGCCCCGAGCATCAGCGCCGGCGACGAGGCGTCGGCCGCGCTCTCGATCTCGACCAGCACGCCGACGCCGCCGAGCATCGGGATGCGCGTGGCCTGCGCCAGGTCCTGCTCGGTGAGGTCCTCGCGCGACATCTGCTTGCGCCAGCGGTTGACGTTGGCGAGCAGGCCACCGCCCTCGCCCGCGAGGCGCGTCAAGCTGGCCTCGACGTCGCCCTGCTCGTCGACCTGGAAGCTGGCGAGGCGCATCGAGCGGTCGGGCGCACGCCGCCAGCCCGCGGGCAGCACCCAGCTCAGTCCGTCGGCGACGTTGGCCGCCGGGGCAGCGGCCGTGTCCTGCGGGGCACCGGGGGAATCGGGGGCCGCCGCTTCACCGGGCTGCGAGAGGCGGAACGACTTCGCCAGCGCCTCGAGCGCCTCGCCCTGCGAGCCGACCACCGCGTCCGGGCCGACCATCTTCAAGAACAGCGATCCGCCCGGTTCGACCACGATCAGGCCGATCATCCGGTAGTCGGGCAGCTTCTCGCTGCTGTTCATGCCCGTGAACGAGCCGCGCAGGTCGACGCGCGTCGCAGGGCGTCCGAAGAGCTCGCCTTTGGGCAGCGCCTCGATGTCCTCGGACGACATCGGCGGCAGGTTCATCTGCGTGCGCCAGCGGTTGACGTTGGCCGCCAGGCCGCCGCCCACGCCGCCGAGCATCGTCAGGTAGCACTCGGCCCCGGGGTGGCCTGCGACCTGGAAGTTGGCCAGGCGCATGCTGCTGGTCGGCAGTTCCTTCCAGCCCGCCGGCGTGTCCCAGGCGAAGCGCGGCAGCTCCGGCTCCTCGGCCGCGTCGCGACCGGGCGCGGACATCGAGCGCAGGCCGAAGCGCTCCATGGCGTCGGCGTTCAGCCTCCATTCGCCGGGTTGCACGGTCGTCTCGCGCACGAGCTCGACCTGGCGCGTGGCCGTCGCGTCGTGACACCCCACCGAAAGCGCCAAGCCCGCGCAGGCCGCGCCGAACCAATGCGCCGACCGGGGACCGGAGCCCGCACCCTTGTCCAACGTCATGTGCTGAATCCTAGCCTCTCTCGGGGAATCGGCGTGTCCGGCGCGGTCGGCTTCACGATCGACCGGCCCTGGCTGTGTTCCTGAGCCGGGTCCGGATCTCAGGACCGGCCGACGCGCACCACGCTGCGGCCCTCGACCAGGTCGCGGAAGCGCTGGAAGAGGTGCGCGCTGTCGATCGGTCCGGGGGCGGCCTCGGGGTGGTACTGCACGCTGAAGACCGGCGCCTGCTTGTGGCGCATGCCCTCGACCGTCATGTCGTTCAGGTTGACGTGCGTGATCTCGAGCTGCGCCGGCACCGACTGGGGGTCGACGGCGTAGGAGTGGTTCTGCGAGGTGATCTCGACGCGGCCGGTCAGCACGTCGCGCACCGGATGGTTCGCGCCGTGGTGGCCGTACTTCATCTTGTGCGTCTTGGCGCCGAGCACGATCGACAGGATCTGGTGGCCGAGGCAGATGCCGAAGATCGGCTTCTTGCCCACCAGCGCGTCCATCGCCGCGATCGCGGGCGCGACGGCCGCGGGATCGCCCGGGCCGTTCGAGAGGAAGATGCAGTCGGCGTCGAGGCCCAGCACGTCCGAGGCCTTGGTCGCGGCCGGCACGACGGTGACGTCGAAGCCCGAGTGGGCCAGGCTGCGCAGGATGTTGCGCTTGGCGCCGAAGTCGTAGGCCACGCAGCGGAAGCGCTTGCCGCCGCTGAAGGCGGGGATCGACTCGGGATAGCTCGCGTCGTGGCCGCCCGACCAGCGGTACGGCTCCTTGCAGGTCACGCCGACCGTCAGGTCGCGGTTGTCCGTCGCCGGCGCGTTGCGCGCCTTCTTGACCAGCGAGTCGCGGTCGGCGTCGAGCGTCGAGACGACGCAGCGCAGCGAACCCTCGGTGCGCACGATCTTGGTCAGCGCGCGCGTGTCGACGCCCTCGATCGCGACCACGCCCTGCTGCCTGAGCCATTCGGGCAGCGAGCTCGTCGCGCGGAAGTTGCTCGGCACGGCCGACATCTCGCGCAGCACGAAGGCCTCGGCCCAGGCGCGCGAGCTCTCGGCGTCCTCCTCGGCGACGCCGTAGTTGCCCATCAGCGGGTAGGTCATGATCACGACCTGCCCGGCGTACGACGGATCGGTGAGGATCTCGTGGTAGCCGGTCATCGCCGTGTTGAACACGAGATCGCCGCCCTTCTCGCCGTCGGCTCCCGCCGACCAGCCTTCGAGCACGGTCCCGTTCTCCAGCGCCAGGTACGCCCGCTTGCGACTCATTGCGTCTTCACCTCGTGCTGGCGGTTGATCATCGCCGCCAGCGCTCCGGCCCCGAACCCATTGTCGATGTTGACCACGCTGACGCCCGTGGCGCAGCTGTTGAGCATCGCGAGCAGCGCCGCGACGCCGCCGAAGGACGCACCGTACCCGACCGAGGTCGGCACTGCGATCACCGGCCGGTCGACCAGGCCGGCGACGACGCTCGGCAGGGCGCCCTCCATGCCGGCGACGACCACCAGCGCGCGCGCGGACTGCAGGCGCTCGACGTGCGCCAGCAGGCGGTGCAGGCCGGCGACGCCGACGTCGCGCAGGCGCTCGACGCGCGCGCCGTGCAGGCGGGCGGTCAGCTCGGCCTCCTCGGCCACGGGCTCGTCGGAGGTGCCGGCGCTGACGACCAGCACCAGGCCTTCGCTCTCCAGACCCGTCTCGGGCTCGACCACGACCAGGCGCGAGCGCTCGTGGTGGCGCGCGCGCGGCAGTTCGCGCACCAGCAGCTCGGCCGCCAGGGGCTCGACGCGCGTCACCAGGAGCCGGTCGTGGTGCTCGAGCACCGCGCGCGCGATCTCGAGCAGCTCGGCCGGGCGCTTGGACTGGCCGAAGATCACCTCGGCGTGCCCGCAGCGCAGGCGCCGGTGCGTGTCGAGCTGCGTGTGCCCGAGATCGCGCACGGGAAAGCTCTTCAAGCGGGCCAGACCCTGCTCGACGCCCAGGCGGCCGTCGCGGATCGACTCGAGGAGGCGCTGCAGCTCGTTGCGTTCCAAAACGGGCGAAGACTCTACCCGATCGCGGCGTGCGGCGCACTCGGGCCGCAGCGCCGGGGCCGCCCCGTCCGGCGGCGCTCAGCGCGGCGGCGCGGGTGCCGGCGGCGGCTTCGGCGGCGCCTTGGGCGCCGGCTGCGAGCGCGTGCGCCAGCGGACGCCCAACGGCTGCTCGTAGGCGCCGTCGTCCGGGAAGGTGAAGATCACGTCGATCATCCCGCGCTCGCACTCGACGACCTTCGAGGAGGCCAGCAGCGCTCGACCCTGTTCGCGGCTCGACGTGAAACTCCACTGCATCGGCTTGTAGCCGACGATCTTGCCGGCGTGCAGCTCGGCCTTGCTCCACAGCTCGATCCACTGGGCCTCCGAGCACGAGCCCCGGAGCTCCTCGCTCAGGTCCTCCTGGTAGACCGCGCGCTGCTCACCGGCCTTCAAGCGCTCGATCAGCGCGTTGGACGTGTCGAGCGCCGGCGCGTACTGCTTCGAACGCGCGCTGATCGGCTCCTCGACGTAGTCGTCCTGCACCGTGCCCGAGCGGTTGACCGTCGAGCTGACCTTGAACGAGGGCTTGCAGGCCGCTGCAGCCAGCACCAGGGCCAGCAGCGCCGCGGTGCGCACGCGCCGCACGATCGCGGGAGAAGCGGCGGGGCCCATGGCCGACCAGAGTCGTCGCGCGCCGGGCGGGTGTCAAATCCGCCGGCTCGTGCCGGCCGCACTCAGCGCGGGCTGGCGTCGAGATCGAGCTGCGCGGCGCGGCCTGACTGCCAGGCATGCCAACCGAGGCCGGCGATCATCACCGCGTTGTCGGTGCAGTAGGACGGGCTCGGGAAGTGTGCGCGCAGACCGCGCGCCGCGGCACGCGCGGTCATCTCGCGGCGCAGGCGCTGGTTGCAGGCGACGCCGCCGCCGACCAGGATCGTGCGCAGGCCCTCGCGCTCGGCGCTGCGCAGGCACTCGTCGACCAGGACGTCGCACACCGCCTGCTCGAAGGAGGCCGCGATGTCGGCGCGGTTGGGGATCGACTCCGGCGGCGGCAGCGGCGCCTTGGCGTCCTGGCCGCGCACGGCGTAGAGCACGGCGGTCTTGATGCCGCTGAACGAGAATTCCGGGCCCGTGCCGGACTTCGAGCGGTAGCGCGGCAGCTCGACGGCGCGCGGGTCGCCCTGCGCGGCGAGCTTCGAGACCGCCGGACCGCCGGGATAGCCCAGGCCGAGCAGGTGCGCGACCTTGTCGAAAGCCTCGCCGGCCGCGTCGTCGAGCGTCGAGCCGAGCAGACGCAGCTCGAGCGGGCTCTCGGCGCGGTACACCGAGCTGTGGCCGCCCGACACGACCAGCGCCAGGCACGGGTAGTCGAAGTCCGCGAGCTCCATCGTCGCCGCGTACACGTGCGCCTCGATGTGGTGCACGCCGACCAGCGGCAGGCCGCGCGTGAACGCCAGGCCCTTGGCCGCCGAGAGGCCGATCAACAGCGAGCCGATCAGGCCCGGTCGCGTCGTCACGGCGATCGCACCCAGGTCGTCGAGCCCGACCTGCGCCTGGGTGAGCGCCTGATCGATCACGGGCAGGATCTTCTGCAGGTGCGAGCGGCCGGCGATCTCGGGCACGACCCCGCCGTACACGGCGTGCAGCGCGGCCTGCGAGTGCACCGCCGAGGACAGGATCTCGCGTCCACCGCGCACCACCGCCGCAGCGGTCTCGTCGCACGAGGACTCGATGCCCAGCACCAGCTCGCTCACCGCGGCACCTCGCCGTCTCGCGCCGGCGCGCTCCCGTCCGGCCCCGCCTGCGCGCTCCCGTCCGGCCGCCGGCCGGCGAAGAGCGCCAGAGCCGCTGCCAGCGCGCGGTCGCGCGGGCGCGGTTCGACCAGCTGGACCTTTTCGCGTTGCTCCCACGCGCGCAGCTCCGCCAGCCGCTCTGGCGGCGGCGCCTGGCGCGCCAGCCACACGCGCAGCCGCAGCGCCTCGGTCTCGTCGGGCTCCACGAGCACATCCGGCGCGATGCCGAAGTCGACCGCCTCGCCGTGCTCGAGGTTGCGGTGCGAGGGCGTGAAGTAGAAGGAGGTCGTCACCTTGGCCGCGACGCCGTGCTCGCCGAAGGTGCGCACCGCCTGCACCGTGCCTTTGCCCCAGGTCGGCACGCCCACCACGACCGCGGCGCGGTGGTCCTGCAGCGCCGCGGCGAGCACCTCGCTGGCGCTGGCGGATTCGTCGTCGACCAGCACCGCCAGCGGGAAGCCGGCGTGCAGCGCCAGGGCCGCGTCCGCCGCGTGGACCTTGCTCGTGCGCCGGCCCTCGGTCGAGACGATCGTGCCCTCGGGAATGAAGCGGCGCGCGATCGCCACGGCGCCCAGCAGCACCCCGCCGCCGTTGCCGCGCACGTCGATCACCAGCGCTCGCATGCCCTGACGGCGCAGGCGCTCGAAGGCGGCGTCGAACTCGGCCGCGGTCTCGTGGCTGAAGGAGCTGATCGCGAGGTAGCCGACGCCGTGCGTCGCGTCGACCAGCTCCTCGCGCCGCACGCTGGGCTCGACCACCGACTCGCGCTCGACCTCCAGGCTGCGGCGCGTCCCGTCTAGACCCTCGAGCTCGATGCGCGCCGCCTGGTCCGACGTGCTGGCCAGCAGTGCGCGCACGCCGGCGTCGTCGAGACCCGCGAAGCGCTGGCCGTCGATCGCCAACAGCCGGTCCCCGACGCGCACGCCCGCGCGCTCCGCCGGTCCGCCCGCGAGCGGGAAGAGCACGCGCCCCTCGGTGATCGGGCGCTTGAGCACGATGCCTACGCCGCGGTAGCGCCCGCCGGTCTCGCGCTCCAGCTCGGCCGTCTCGGCCTGGTCGTAGAAGCGCGAGTAGGGGTCGAGGCCCTGCAGCATGCCGGCCAGCGCGGCGTCGTCGAGGCGCTGGTCCGCGACCGGGCGCACGAAGTCCTCGGCGACGAACTGGCGCACGGACTCGTAGCGCCGCTGCCAGGGCTCCGAGCCCCAGAAGTAGCGGTAGGCGGAGGCGCCCCAGAACAGGCCCATCGCCAGCCCCAGGGCGAAGACAGCGGTCTTGGACATCGGCGCCGACCAGCTTGCGGTTTCCTGCGCGTCGCCGCCATGGCACGCGTTTGTCCCCTGCGAAGGACGCCGGCCGGGGCGCGCGGCGTGCGCGGACGCGCGCGCGCCGTCGCGGAGCGGGGTCGGCCCTGGCATGCGCTTCGCCACGCGCCCGCGTCATGCTCCGTCGCCCGATCTGGCTGGGAATCGCTTGCGCGCTGGCGCAGACCGCGGCGCCGGCCCAGACCCCGGCCGCGCCGGCCAACAGCCTGGTCCGGGCGCGGGCCCTGTGGACCGAGCTCGACCGCGATCGCGACGGCCGGCTGTCGGCGGAGGAGCGCGCCCGGCTCGCGGCGCCGAGTGCGGCGGCGCTCGCGACGCAGGACCTGGACCGCGACGGGTTGCTGAGCGCGGACGAGTTCGTGCTCGGTTTTCGCGAGCTGCTGCGCACACAGGGCCAGCTGCCCGCGCCCGACCTCGAGGCCGAGGTGGCGCGCCTCCAGGCGCTGCGGCGCGCTGCCGCCGCCAACGCCGGGCCGGCGCCGCTCTCGGTGCTGCGGCGCCAGGCGACCGGGACCTCGGCGGCGGAGTGCCAACGGCTGCTGGCCGAACTCGAGCGCGCCCTGCTGGTCGAGCGGCCCGACGTGCGCGCGGCCCAGTCGCGCCTTCGCGAACTCGAGCGCCACGCTCCGCGCTCGGCCGAGCTGACCAGCGCGCTGGCGGCGCTCGAGAACGAGCTGGTCTCCGGCGGGCCGCTGCTGGTGGTCAAGCTGCGCGAGGTGCGCCGTGCCCTGACCTGCGCGCCGCGCGCGGAGGCACCCGCCGCGCCGCGCGCGGGGGCCGGCGAGCTCGACGGGCCGCGTCAGGTGCGCCGCGCGAGCGTCGCGCGCGAGCTCGAGGAGCACCTGACGGCCCGCAGCGCGAGCGCCGCCGATTTCGAACGCCTGGCGGGCCTGTTGGAGCTCAGCGCGGAGCAGCGCACGGCCGAGAGCGAGCTGCGCCGGCGCTTGCTCGCCGCGCAGGCCCAGGGCCCCGTGCCCCAGGCCCTGCGCGAGGAATGGCGCGCCTGGGTCGCGGCGCGCCAGGCGCCGCCGGTGCGGCCGCCGAGCCCGAGCCCCACCCCGGCCCGGCGCGCGCAGCTCCCCCGTTGAGCGCGGGACGCGCCGGAACTCAACGGACGCTCGCCCTGGGCGGCGCGTCGAGCGCTCCGCGCTGCGGGTCGAAGGCGAAGCCGCTCTCGAGGCGTCCGTTCCCGCCGGGGATCAGGACACGCAGCGGGTGGTCGCCGTCGAGCGCGCAACCGAGGCCTTCGAGCTCGCGCTCGGCCTCGAGTTCGCCGCGCCGGTGGCCGGCGAGGTCGGCAATGCGCTGCGCGCGGGTCGGGCCGTCGGCCTGCTCGCGCTCGAGCCACTGGTCGAGGACGCGGATGGCCTCGCGGCGCTCGCGCAGTTCGCGCAGGATCGAGCGCAGCAAGGGGACCAGACGTTCGGCGCGGCCGCGATCGTAGGTATGGAGCTTCATCGTGGGAGCCCTCCGGCCCCTCTCCTAACTCGTTTCGCGCCGGTCTGGAGCGGGCGAGTTGCGTCGCCCGCGCGGAGCAGGAGCGAACTCGACGGAAATCGCGCCCGGCCGGTGCGCGCGCGGCGGAATCGACGCCGGCGGCGCCCGGCTGCGCCCGGCGGACGCGTGGCCCGCAGCCGGCCGGCGCGCTACAGTGACGCGCTTCGTGGCCGGCGCGCGCGCCGGCCGGACCCCCGATGAGCGAGCCCTGGATCGAGATCACCCGCCGCGAGGAGTTCAGCGCCTCGCACCGCCTGCACAACCCCGCGCTCTCCGCGGCCGCCAACCGCGAGCTCTACGGGATCTGCAACAACGAACACGGCCACGGGCACAACTACGCGTTCGAGGTCACGGTGCGCGGCCCGGTGCCGGCGAGCACGGGCATGGTGATGGACCTGAACCGCTTGATGGTGATCCTGCGCGAGCAGATCGTCGGCCAGGTCGACCACAAGCACCTGAACCACGACGTGCCCTGGCTGGCGGGCGTGATCCCGACCGCCGAGAACGTGGCGGTCGCATTCTGGGAACGCCTCGAGCCGCACCTCACGGCCTTCGAGGGTTGCCGCCTGCAGCGCGTGCGCGTGTACGAGAGCCGCAACAACTACGTCGACTACCACGGGAGGAGCGCGTGACGTCCGCCGACCTGATCCGCCAGCTGCTCGTCAGCCTCGACGCCGACCCGACCCGCACGGGCCTGGCGCGCACGCCCGAGCGCGTCGAACGCGCGTTGAAGGAGCTGACGCAGGGCCGCACGCAGACCGTCGCGGAAGTCGTCGGTCACGGCGTCTTCGAGGAGGACTGCTCGGAGATGGTGCTGGTCAAGGACATCGAGTTCTACTCGCTGTGCGAGCACCACCTGCTGCCCTTCTTCGGCAAGGTGCACGTGGCCTACATCCCCGACGGCCGCATCCTGGGCCTGTCGAAGATCCCGCGCGTGGTCGACGTCTTCGCGCGCCGCCTGCAGGTCCAGGAGCGCATGACGGTCGAGATCGCCCAGGCGATCGAGCAGGTCGTGCAACCCAAGGGCGTGGGCGTGGTCGTCGAGGCCGCGCACTTGTGCATGATGATGCGCGGCGTGCAGAAGCAGAACTCCTCGACGCTGACTTCCTGCCTGCTGGGCTCCTTCCGCAGCGACCCCCGCACGCGCGCCGAGTTCCTCGGCCTGGTCCGCGACGTCCGCCGCTGAGTACGGTGCCAGGCACTTTTTCACCCTGTCGGGGGGGGGGGGGGGGGCGCGGGCGGCGCGCCCCGCCCCGGGGGGAAGATGCGGGGGCGC
>Ga0315912_10000683_pt1 | contig 53658 bp, 46 predicted proteins | sample VfabasoilMG_FD_204469 | JGI IMG/M metagenome (GOLD analysis project Ga0315912, IMG submission 204469) | Garden soil microbial communities collected in Santa Monica, California, United States - V. faba soil | ecosystem: Environmental > Terrestrial > Soil > Garden | place: USA: California...
AATTGAAAGGCGTGATGCCGACGCAGACACCGAGCGGCTGGCGCAGCGACCAGTTGTCGATGCCGCCGCCGACGTTGTCGACATGAGATCCCGCGAGCTGCCCGGGCACCGAGCAGGCGTATTCGACGACCTCGATACCGCGCTGCACCTCGCCGTCGGCATCGGACGGCACCTTGCCGTGCTCGCGCGTGATCAACGCCGCGATATCGGCGCGCCGCGCCTCCAGCAGATCGCGGAATTCGAACAGCAGGCGCGCGCGCTTGAGGACGGGTGTGTCGCGCCAGGCGGGCCAGGCCGCGGCGGCCGCGGCGACGGCCGCTCTGGCAGTGGCGGCGGGCGCGATCGCCGTCGTTGCGACCGGCCGGCCGAGTGCGGGATCGTAGACGGGAAGCAGGCGTGTCGCGGAACGGTCGGACGCACCATTAATAAGGTGTCCGAGCACCGGCAGCTCGGCAGTCTTCGACTCTGGTACCGTAACCCCCATCGACCTGCATTGTACTATCGAAGCCAGAAGGAGCTTCATGGCACCGCGCCGCCCGCCCGACATCCTGCGCAAGTCCCACGCGCATTCGGAGGGCAAGACCCGGGCAAGAGACAAGCGCGCTCTCGAGGAGGATCTCGCGGAGTCGATCGACGCTGCGACGGCCGGACGAAGGCCCGGTCGGCGCCGCATCGCCGATGCGCTGCTGATCGACCTCGATGGCGTCGTCTATCGCGGCGACGAGCGCATCGACGGCGCGGCCGAGGCGATTGCCCGGCTCGATTCCCTCGAGCTGCCGCGGCTCTTCGTGACCAATACGACATCGCGGCCGCGCGCGGCCCTCGTCGAGAGGCTCGCTGGCTTCGGGATCGAGGTACCCGCCGATGACATCCTCGCGCCGGCCGACGTTGCCGCCGATTGGCTCAAGAGCCGGCGGCGCCGCAAGCTCCTGCTCCTCGTGCCGGAGGCGACGACACGCGTCTTCACCGGTTTTGAGAAGCTGAGTCCGGCGGCGGCCGTGAAAGGCGCCGCCGTCGACGCCGTCGTCGTCGGCGACCTGGGCCGCCACTGGACCTTCGATCTTCTGAACACGGCGTTCCGCTGCCTGATGCGCGAGCCGAAGCCGGCCCTCGTCGCGCTGGGAATGACGCGCTATTGGCACGCGCCCGACGGCCTGCGCCTCGACACGGCGCCGTTTGTCGCCGCGCTGGCCCAGGCGACCGGAGCCGAGCCTGTCGTCCTCGGCAAGCCGGCCCCGGCATTTTTCGCCGCGGCCCTGAAGCGGCTCGGCGCGAAGGCCGGCAGGGCCGCGATGGTCGGCGACGACATCCGCGCGGACATCGCCGGCGCGCAGGCCGCCGGGCTCAAGGGGATTCTGGTGCGGACCGGAAAGTTCCGGCCGGTCGATCTCGAGCTCGGGATCGAGCCCGATCTCGTCATTGATTCGATCGTCGACCTGCCCGGCATCCTGTCCAGGCGTGTTTCATCCTGAGCGCGCCGTTCTAGTACTCTTGGCCGGATGCTCATCTCCTACGCGGTCAGGCGGTTGCTCGGGGCCATACCCACACTCCTGATCATCATCACGCTCGCTTTCGTCATGATGCGGATCGCGCCCGGAGGCCCGTTCGATGGCGAACGGCGCTTGCCGCCCGAGGTCGAGGCGAACATCAACGCCGCCTACGATCTCGACAAGCCCCTGCACGAGCAGTACTTCATCTATCTCGGCCGGCTGCTCAAGGGCGACCTCGGGCCGTCGTTTCGCACGCGCGACTTCACGGTCACCGAGCTCATCGCGTCCGGCTTGCCCGTAAGCGTGCGGCTCGGTCTCTCGGCGATCACGGTTGCACTGCTGCTCGGCACGACGCTCGGCGTGTTCGCGGCGCTCCGGCAGAACCGGCCCGCGGACTTCTCTGTCATGGCCATCGCCATGGTCGGCATCACGATACCGACATTCGTCACGGCGCCGCTGCTGACGCTGCTCTTCGGCGTTTACGGCGTGAATCTCTTCGGGCTCGAAATATCGCTGCCCGTCGGCGGCTGGAACGACGGAGCGCTCCGGAACATGATCCTGCCCGTCACGGTCCTCGCGCTGCCGCAGATCGCGATCATCTCGCGACTGACGCGCGGCAGCATGGTCGAAGTGTTGCGCTCGAATTACGTGCGTACGGCCAAGGCCAAGGGTCTGAGCAGCTTTCGCGTAGTGACACGACACGCATTGCGCGCCGCGCTGCTGCCGCTCGTGAGCTACCTCGGCCCCGCAATCGCGGCGCTCGCGACGGGCTCGCTGATCGTCGAGCAGATCTTCGGCCTGCCCGGCATCGGGCGCTACTTCGTCCAGGGCGCCCTCAATCGCGACTACACGCTCGTGCTCGGCGTCGTGATCATGTACGCGAGCCTCGTCATCCTGCTCAATCTCGTCGCCGACGTGCTCTACCGTGTGCTCGATCCGCGAGTGAGGTACGAAGGGTGAATTCTGTATTGCCGGCGGAGAGGGCGGAGCTGATGCGAACCGCCGGGACCGTGCAGGGACGGAGCCTGTGGGTCGACGCGCGGCGGCGGCTAATGCGCAACAAGGCCGCAGTGGCGAGCATGATCATTCTCGGCATCATTGCCCTGATGGCGGTATTCGCGCCGCTGCTGTCGCCTTACACATTCGACGAGGCTGACTTCACCCTCGTCTCATGCGCGCCTGGCTGGTGGCCCGGCGAAAACGTGCTATGCCACGCCGACGGCGCCCACTGGTTCGGCATGGACCGCGTCGGCCGCGATCTCTTCGTTCGTACTCTCTATGGTGCCCGTATCTCGCTCGCCGTAGGGCTAGTGGCAACCTGTGTCAGCCTCTTGATCGGAGTCGCCTACGGAGCCACCGCCGGGTATCTCGGTGGTCGCATCGACAATCTGATGATGCGCTTCGTCGACATCCTGTACTCCCTGCCTTTCATCTTTTTCGTGATCATCCTCATGGTCGTCTTCGACCGGAACTTTGTCCTGCTCTTCGTCGCGATCGGCGCTGTCGAGTGGCTGACGATGGCGCGCATCGTCCGCGGCCAGACGCTCTCGGTGAAGCAGCAGGAGTTCATCGAGGCGGCGCGCGCAGCGGGCGTCGGAACCGCGGGGATCATCGGCCGGCACTGCATTCCGAACACGATCGGACCCGTCATTGTCTATGTGACGCTGACGATACCTGCCGTCATTCTCGCGGAGAGCTTTCTCTCCTTCCTGGGGCTCGGCATCCGCGAGCCGATGACGTCCTGGGGCGTGCTCATCTCCGAGGGAGCGAATTCGATCCAGCAGGCGCCCTGGACCCTGATATTCCCGGCGGGCTTCATGGCCGTCACCCTGTTCTGCTTCAATTTCATCGGCGACGGGTTGCGCGATGCGCTCGATCCGAAGGACCGCTAGGCCGTGGCCGACTCGATACTGAGCGCGAGCGGTTTTCACGTGAGGTTCGCGACGCCTGACGGCGAGATCCACGCGGTCCGGAATGTCTCTTTCGACGTCGAGGCAGGCGAGTGTCTCGGCGTGGTCGGCGAGTCGGGGTCGGGCAAGTCGCAACTCTTTCTTGCGGCGCTCGGTCTGCTCGCTGCGAACGGTCGCACCGAAGGCGGCCTGTCTTATCGCGGCCGGGATCTCACGAAGTTGTCCGCGAAGGAGCGGAATCGCATCAGAGGCGCGAAGATCACGATGGTCTTCCAGGACCCACTGACCTCGCTGACGCCGCATATGCGCGTCGGTGAACAGATAGTGGAGGCGCTGCGTACGCATCTGCGGATGACGCGGGCGGAAGCAGTCCGGCGCGCGATCGAAACCCTCGAGCTCGTGCGCATTCCCGATTCGACGCGGCGCATGCGGCAGTATCCCCACGAGCTCTCGGGTGGCATGCGCCAGCGAGTCATGATTGCGATGGCGACGGTCTGCGGTCCCGACGTCCTGATCGCCGATGAGCCGACGACCGCGCTCGATGTCACGGTGCAGGCGCAGATCCTCGACATCATGCGCGACCTGAAGGCCAGGCTCAAAACCGCCATCGTGCTCGTCAGCCACGACATGGGCGTGATTGCCGCGATGGCGGACCGCGTGCAGGTCATGCGCCATGGCGAGTTCGTGGAGGCGGGCCTCGTCAACGACATCTTCTATTCGCCGAAGCACGAGTACACGCGCATGTTGCTCGATGCGATGCCACGCCTCGACGAGCCGGCACGCGGAGGTCGTGCGGCACTGCCGGCCCCCGGTCAGCGCCCGGAGCGGCCTGCGCTGCTCGAGGTCCGCGACGTCAAGGTCCACTTTCCGATACGCGTCGAAGGCTGGATCCCGAAGTACAAGCCTCTGCGCGCCGTCGACGGAGTGAGCTTCACATTGCACGAAGGCGAAACGCTCGGTGTCGTCGGTGAGTCCGGTTGCGGCAAGTCGACTCTCGCGAGAGCCATCCTCGCTCTTTGGCCACCGAGTGCGGGGATCGTGCTCTGGTGCGGCCGCAATCTCGGCGAGGCGGGCCGGGCGGAGCTCCGTGGACTGCGCAAGGACTTGCAGATCGTATTTCAGGATCCGCTCGCAAGCCTGGATCCGCGCATGACGATCGGCCAGAGCATTGCCGAGCCGTTACGCGCGCTGGAGCCCGGTCTCACGCGCCCCGAAATCGTCGCGAAGGTCCGGGAGATGATGGAGCGCGTCGGTCTCGACCCTGCCTGGATCAATCGCTATCCGCACGAGTTCTCGGGTGGACAGAATCAGCGCGTCGGCATCGCGCGCGCCATGATCCTCAGGCCCCGGCTGGTAGTCTGCGACGAGGCGGTCAGCGCGCTCGACGTCTCGATCCAGGCACAGATCATCGACCTGATCCTGACGCTGCAGCGGACGTTTTCGATGTCCATGATCTTCATCAGCCACGACCTGGCGGTCGTCCGCCAGGTGTCGCACCGAATCATGGTGCTTTACCTGGGCCGGATCGTGGAGCTCGCCGACCGGGATACGATCTACGAAGATCCGCGACATCCGTACACGCGGGCGCTGATATCGGCAGTGCTGCTCCCGGATCCCGTGAAAGTGCGCGAGCGCAAACGCGTGCCGCTGCTTGCCGAGCTGCCGTCGCCAATCGATACACGGGCCGCCCTCACATATCTCGCCTCGAAGCGCATCGATGACCCGGATGCAGTCCAGTACGTGCCGCGGCTCCTCGAGGTGGGTCCCGGCCATCTCGTCGCCGAGCACGATCCCCCTTAAGCACGGGCCCGCCGACTGAGGTAACCTCTCGACAAAGAGTGGTTATTGCGGGGATCGCATTCATGGCTATCCGGCAGGGATTCGATTTGAAATTTCGCCTTGCCGCCGTCGCAGTTGCGGCTGCGGTCGCGCTGGGCGCCTGCGGCCAGGGTGAAGACGCTGCGGCTCCGGCTACCGGAGGCTCGGGCGAGATGGTGTTCTATCGCGGCAATGCCGCCGAGCCCGCATCGCTCGATCCACACCACACGCAGGGCATCTGGGAGAGTGATATCGTCGGCGACCTGCTGATCGGCCTGACGACGGCCGATGCGTACGGCAAGGCGATCCCCGGCGCCGCCGAGAGCTGGGACATCTCGGCCGACGGACTGACCTGGACGTTTCATCTGCGCGAGCACACCTGGTCCGACGGCGTCCCGGTGACGGCGGCCGATTTCGTATTCGGCTTCCGGCGGCTGGTCGATCCCGCGACTGCGTCCGGCTATGCCTACTACCTCTATCCGGTCCGGAATGCCAAGGCAGTGAACTCGGGTGCGATCCCCATCGAGCAGCTCGGCGTCGAGGCGCCCGACGATTTGACCTTCGTCGTCCAGCTCGAGAACCCGGCTCCCTATCTCGCGGAGTTCATGACGCATCAGACGACTTCGCCCCTGCCGCGCCACGCAATCGAGCAACACGGTGCCGCCTGGACGCGGCCCGGCAACTACGTGACGAATGGTCCCTACGTGCTCGCCGAATGGATCCCCAACGACCACGTCACGGCCGTCAGGAATCCCCTGTTCTTCGACGCAGAGAATGTCGCGATCGACCGCGTCGTCTACTATCCGACTTCCGATTACGAAGCGGCGCTACAGCGCTTCCGTGCTGGCGAGATCGACATCCAGTCGCGGCTGCCATTCGCGCAGATCGACTGGATTCGGCAGAACATGCCGGAGACGATCGACCTGCAGCCGACGCTGACGATCGAGTTCGTTACGATCAATTTCACGCGGCCGGGGCTCGACGACGTTCGCGTGCGCGAGGCCCTGAGCCTCACGCTCGATCGCGAGACGATCGTCAACCAGGTGCGCCGGCTCGGCACGCCTCCCGCCTATTCGATGATCCCGCCGGGCATCGCGAACTATCCGGGCGGCGAGCGGCTTTCGTTCGTCGATCTCCCGCAGGCGCAACGGCTCGAGCGGGCGCGCATGCTCATGCAACAGGCGGGCTACGGCCCGGACCGGCGGCTCCGCTTCGGTCTCAGCGTGCGAGCGTCGTCGGCCGACGCGCGCCCTGTGCCGGCCGCCATCCAGCAGATGTGGAGCCAGATCTACGTGGACGCCGAGATCGAGCAATCGGACGCCGCGATTTTCTACGACCTCATGGAGGAGCACGACTACGACACGGGACTCGCAGGCTGGGTCGCCGACTTCAACGATCCGTCGAATTTTTTCGACCTGCTGCGGACCGGCGGCAGCAACAACTACGGCGAATTCTCCAATGCTGAATACGATGCGCTGCTCGACCAGGCGATGGTCGAGCGGGACGTCGAAGAACGCGGGCGGATCATGGCCCGCGCCGAGCGGATCGCGCTCGACCAGCACGCCTGGATACCCATGTACTTCCACGTCACGGATTCGATGCAGCGGCCGTATGTGATCGGCTGGCACAACAACATCAACGACACGAACCGCACGCGCTGGTTGCGCATCGACGAGGACGCGCGCGCGGCGCTGTTTCCGAACCGCTGAGGTTTGCGAGTATGATCTCGCGCCATGGCGATTCATTCCGGCACGCGCGTCGGCCCATATGAGGTCGGCGAGGTCATCGGTTCTGGCGGCATGGGCGACGTTTACCGCGCCACGGACACGACTCTCGATCGCGAGGTCGCAATCAAGGCATTGCCGCGTTCGTTCGCAAGCGATGCCGGCCGCGTCGCGCGCTTCGAGCAGGAAGCGAAAGTCCTCGCGTCGCTGAATCATCCGAACATTGCCCAGATCTACGGGCTCGAGCGCGGTGGCGAGTCCGCGCTCATCGTCATGGAGCTCGTCGAGGGGGCGACACTGGCCGACCGCATCGCGCGCGGCCCGATCCCTGCCGATGAGGCGCTCGCGATCGCGATGCAGATCGCCGCTGCCCTGGAGGCGGCACACGACAGGGGCATCGTGCATCGTGATCTCAAGCCGGCGAATATCAAGCTTCGGCCAGACGGCACGGTCAAGGTTCTCGATTTCGGTATCGCCAAGCCCTTCGACGCCGGTCCCCTGAAGAGCGGCCCGCAGTCGCCGGTCATGACTACGCCGGTAACACAGGCCGGCGTCATCCTCGGCACGGCCGCCTACATGAGTCCCGAGCAGGCGCGCGGCAAGCCCGTCGATCAGCGTGCCGACATCTGGGCCTTCGGTTGCGTGCTGTTCGAGATGCTCACGGGGCAGCCGGTCTTCGCCGGCGAGGATGTTTCGATCACGCTTGCGCGAGTGCTCGAGCGCGACACGAATCTCGATTCGATGCCGCAAGCTATCGCGCCAGCCGTAAGGCAGACGATTGCAGTCTGCCTGAGAAAAGATCCGCGCAAGCGATTCCACTCGATCGCCGATGTGCGCCTGGCGCTGGCCGGCGAATTGTTGGCGGAAACCTCGAACGCGACAGCGGACGGTGCTCGCGCGGCCGCCGGGTCGTATTGGCGGCGCGCATTGCCTCTGGCAATCGGGCTCGTGGTCGGCGGCGCGATAGTCGGCGCTGCAGTCGACGGCCGCGGCGGTGACGAGGCGCCGCGTCCCGTCGTCCGCATCGTCGAGCCTTTGGAGCCGGTTCCGAATCTCCCGGTTCTCGCCATCTCCGACGACGGTCAGCGTATTGCCTACACCGAGGGCTCGCCGCCGCGGCTCATGCTGCGCGAGCTCAACGAGTACACGGCGCGACCCGTGGCGAATGCCGACGTCAGCCCGGGACGGGGCGCCGCCGTAGGCGCATTGTGCTTTTCGCCGGACGGCGACGAGATCGCGCACTTCTCCGACAACGGGTCGGTGTTGCGCAAGACGCCGCTCGCCGGCGGACGCGGCGTGCCACTGGCAACGGAACTGGCTGAGACTGGCGGGTCCTGCGACTGGGCCGACGACGGCTTCATTTACTTCGGAGGAGACAGGCTCGCGCGAGTCCCCGCGGCGGGTGGCCCGGTCGAGCGGCTGAGCGAGCCGGACCTCGCTGTCGACGAGACCGGCCAGGTCTCTCCCCAGCTTCTGCCTGGTGGCAGGCTCGTCGCGTATTCAATGGTGTCGCGCGACAATCTGGTTGACTCGATGCGCGTCGGCATTCTGGACCTCGAAACCAGGCAAACGACGGTCGTGCTCGACAATGCCGGGTTTGCCACGTTCGTGCCGTCGGATACGTCGCCAGAGACCGGCTATTTCGTCTACCCGTTGGACAATGCGCTGCTGGCTGCTCCTTTCGATCTCGGCCGAGGCCAGGCCGGTGCGCCGCGGCCCGTCGTCGACAAACTCCTGGGGATCGGCAACCTCGGGTTCGTAGCAGTCTCGGCGACTGGCACGCTGGCCTATATCGACGGCAGTCTCTTGTTCCTGAATACGACGCTGACGTGGGTCGATCGCGCGGGCCGTACGCAAGACACAGTGGGGATCGAACGCGTCTGGGGTGAGGCATCGTTGTCGCCGGGCGGCGAGTACGCCGTCGCAGGCGTGCTCGAGACCGAAACCTTGACCGCCGATCTCTGGCTCCTCGAGCTCGACGGGGCGCGGCCTTCGAGAATGAACCTTTCCGGAGTGAACGGGAGCGTGGTCTGGGTGCCGCCCGATGGCGAGCGCATGGTTTACACCTATTTGCCTAATCTCGGTGGAAACCGGTCCGAGCTCAGAGTCGTGACGACCGAAGGCAATGCCGCGCCGACGACCATCGCGGAGTTCAACTCGCTTGGAGCGTACGCGACTTCGATTTCGGCGGATGGTGCCGCGCTCATCGGCTCGGCGCGAAGCACGGCCGCCCGTGCCGCGACCGACATTTTCGTCTTGGCCCTCGACGAGGTGTTGGCGCGAGGCACCCCGGCGACCGAAGCGGATATCGCGTACCTGGTTCAGTCCGAGTTCAACGAGTCGCACGCCAGTTTTTCTCCGGACGGCCGCTGGATCGCCTATGTCTCGGACGAGACGGGGATGGGGCAGGTCTACGTCATTCCCTATCCCGGTCCCGGTCGCAAGATTCCGGTGTCCACGGATGGTGGCCGCCAGCCGCGCTGGAACCCCGCGGGCGGCGAGCTCTTTTACGTCAGCGGTAACCGCATGATGTCTGTGGCTGTCGACACGACCGACGGCTTCGGTCTGGAAGTTCCGGAAGGGTTGTTCACTCACGATGCGTTGAGCCAATCCAGCTCCGCCAATGCGGACGCCTATCAGTACGACGTCTCCCCGGATGGTCAGGCGTTCGTGCTGCTGGCCCCCTTCGACGTCGATGCCGAGCCACAGCAGTTGCGAGTCATCGTGAACTGGACCGCGGAGCTCGATCGCTAGCAGCGCTTTGCAGGCGCGCGATGCTCCGCTCGCCGCTGTCCGCGTCGTCGAACACGCCCTTGTGGTGAAAATAGACGATGCCGGCAGCCTTGCGCATCGGCCGCGTCGCCAGCAGCCAGTTGAACGCGAAATCCGTCTGGAACCGGTCGAAGGCCCAGCGCAGCAATCGCTTCGCACGAAATTTGGGATAGGAGCGCACGAACCAGGTCGCGGGATCCTCGGCCTTGCCGCGCAGAAAATCGGCGACGGCGTTTCCGGCCGCGAGCCCGTGCTTGAGCGCAGTGTGAATGCCGCCCGCGGTGACCGGCGAGACCATGCCGGCCGCGTCACCGACGAGCAGAACGCGCGAGGCTGCGACCGGCCGGACGACGCCGCCGCAGGGGATGAGCCCGGCGCGCACGCTGGCGGGTTTCGCACCGCGCAGGTCCATCACCGGCGCGATCTTCTCGAGGAATGCCGCCATCGCCTCGTCGGGCTTCCAGCCTCTGGGCTCCCTGCGGCCCGCACGACGGGCGACGCCGGCTTGTACCGCGCCGACTCCGGCGAGCACCCACGCGATATAGCCGGGCGCGATCCGTCGGTCGATGAAGCAGTGGAGGCGGTCGGCATCGGCTATCTCCACGCCGGCAAACTCGTACTCGACGCCTGCCAGGAAGCGCTCGTTGGTCCCGAGCCGAGCCGAGCGCGCAACCTTCGAGCGCGGCCCATCGGCGCCGATCAAGAAACGCGTCGTGCCGAGGCCGTCGAGTGCGAGGCCGCTGCGCAGGCGCTCGAAGCCGGTGAAGCTCGTGCCGAGTTGGAGTGTCGCGCCCGCGCGTTCGGTCAGGCCGGCAAGCCAGCGGATCACTCCCGGCGTATCGGTTGCGAGGAAGTAGTAGCCGGGCGCGGCGAGATCGACGTGGCGGAGATTCGGCGCATAGAGCCGCACCGCAGGAATTCGTCGCACGAGACTTGCAGGCAGCGCGTCGAGCAGGGCGACCTGGTCGACGGCATCCTTGACGATGATCCCGGTCGTGTGGAGCTTGCCGCCCGGATCGGACTTCTTCTCGACGACGGTGACCTTGAGTCCCGCGGAGGCCAGCGCATGCGCACTCGCGAGACCGCCGAAGCTCGCGCCAACGACGACGCAATCGGCGTCGAAGGCAGGTTCGCGAGCGTCCATGCCGCGGTCTTCAGTTCCGGTCGTCGGGGCCGTTGGCCCAGAGCAGCTCGCCGGTGTCAGCGCGCGTTACCGTCGAGGCATTGGCCGTATTCGTGCCGTCGCGGGAGCCGAATCCCGTGACCGTGATCCGGTCACCGACCTTGAGATTGCGCGGCGAGAGACCGCGGCGCGTCAGCGTAATCACGCCGAGCATTTCGACGGCCCAGTTCTGGACCTGCCCGTCTGCATTGCTCACGTCGACGTGAATCCAGGCGTGGGGATTCGTCCACTCGATCGCGGTGACGGCGCCCGTCAGCTCGACGGGTCGCCCGACGGTGAATTCTGCGGAGAACGCGTGATGTGCGCAGACTCCAGCCCCTGTGAGCAGCAACGACAGGCCGGCCAAAGCCGATACGACAAAACGCATGAGCAGCCTCCCTCGCGGCGAACGGTTGTGACAGACTGCGATTCCGGGAAACGGTCTGCCTGAACCTGAGGGGTCACATGCTACGACGAATCGCGCTCGCAAGCCTGCTCCTGGCCGCATCGCCGTCATTCGCACAGTGGTTCGGTCTCGCGACTTCAGGCGTTCCCCGCATGGAGAACGGCCAGCCGGACCTCGACGCTCCGGCGCCGCGGACCGCCGACGGCCGGCCGGATATTTCCGGCATCTGGCTGCCCGAGTCCATCACCGGCAGCCTCTTCGACCGGGCGAAAATACAGGACTGGGCCCTCGACGTCATGGCCGCGCACGAGAGCAACTTCCGCGCCGACGATCCGCGATTCCACTGCCTGCCGGCCGGTCCCGGCTTGTACCTGGCCACCGCGTCGGGCGGCGGCCATCGCCGCATCGTCCAGCAATCGTCCTTCATTGCCATCCTCATTTCCGACCTGACCTACCGACAGGTCTATCTCGACGGCCGCGAGCTCGAGGCGGAGCCGCTGATTCCGTCCTGGCTCGGCTATTCGGTCGGCCGCTGGGAGGGCGACACGCTCGTCATCGAGAGCAACGGTTTCAACGACAAGACCTGGCTGACAGGCGCAGGCCTGCAGCATACGGACCAGCTGCGCATCACCGAGCGTTACACCCGTCACGACTACGGTCACATGTCGCTGGAGATCACCTACGTCGACCCTGGCACCTTCAAGGAACCCGTGCAGGCCATAGTCGATCTCGTGAGCACGCCGGATGAGGGCCTGCTCGAAATGGTCTGCAGCGAGTCCGAAACCGGGCGCGGCCACTACAGCGGCGAAATTTCCGAAGCGGATGAGCGAGTCGTCGACGTGCCGCTGGCAACGCTCGAGAAGTACGCGGGCACTTTCCAGGGCGTCTGGCTCCGCAGTGACATCACTGCCGAGTTTGTCCTCGAGGACGGCGAGCTGGCCCTGATTCGAACGGTGCGCGATTCCGCTACGGGCGGAGTCACGGGCCCGAACCGGTACCGCCTCGTCGCGCAGTCGCAGACCGCCTTCGATTGCACCTGCGGCCTGGGATTCATCTTCGAGCTCAACGAAGCCGGCGAAGCGTTCGAGGTCGGCGAAGTCCACGTCTCCGGTTCCTGGCCCTTCGCGCGGGTCCGTTGAAGATGAGAGCGGAATTTTCCATGCGGCATTTCAGGCACCTTGTACTGACCGGCCTGCTGGCGTTCGCGGCCCCGGTCGCTTTTGGCCAGACCGAGACCCCCGCAGCCGCCACGCCGCCGCCGGCCAGCGAGTACCTCCGACTCGGCCGCGACGACGCGGGCGTCCCGGTTTCACTGCAGACGTCGATCGTGCGCTTCCTTCCCGCGGCAGGCGCCGGTCCGGCCGGTCTCGCCGTCGATCTCGTCGGCGCGATTCACATCGCCGACACCGCGTACTACGACGACCTCAACGCGCGATTCCAGGAGTACGACGCCGTTCTCTACGAGCTCGTCGCGCCCGAAGGCACGCGCGTGCCGCTCGGTGGCGTCGAAGGCGGCGGATTGCTGAGCGGTCTCCAGGGTGGCCTGGGCAACGTGCTCGGCTTGAGCTTCCAGCTCGACCATGTCGACTACACGCGCCCGAACCTGATTCACGCCGATCTATCGCCCGAGGACATCTCGCGCACCATGGCCGATCGCGGCGAGACCGCGCTCGACTACATCGCGCGGCTGTTTTCGATGTCGATGAGCGAGTACGCGCGGGATCCGACGGGCGTGCGCAGCCTCGGCCTGGTCGCGGCCCTCTTTTCCCCCGACCGCGAACGTCTGCTCAAGGCGCAGATCGCGCCGATGATGCTCGACATGGAATCCGTCACCGCCGCCTTCGAAGGCGAGAGCGGCTCGATCCTGGTCAGCGAGCGCAACAAGCGCGCCGTCAGCGTGCTCGAGGAACGCATCCGGCTCGGCGATCGCCGCATTGCGATTTTCTACGGCGCCGCGCACATGAACGACATGGCGGAGCAGATCGAGTCCAGGCTCGGTCTGCACCAGGACAGCACGGTCTGGGTCGACGCATGGGATCTCCGCTGACGCCATCGCCGTGCGTCCGCAATTGTTGCCTCGACGACGACGATGTCTGCATGGGTTGCGGCCGAACGCTCGCGGAGATCATTGCCTGGAGCACGTCTCCGGAGCACGACCAGCAGGAGATCCTGCGCCTGAGCCGGGAGCGGCTGCGGCGACGCGAGCGCGGGCGGGACGGGTGATCGATGCCGAGTGTGATCTGCGACGCACTGGGCTCCGGAAGGGCTGAGCTACCATGCCCGGCATGAGCATTCCGCGTGCCTCCAATCTGGCTCTGGGCCTTGCCGTCCTGCTCGGCGCGGCAGCCTGCGGCGGCGGGGGTAGCAGCCCTTTCACGCCCCCGTCAGGCGGGGGTGGTGGCGGAGGCGGTGGCGGCGGGGGCGGCGGTGGTGGCGGCGGCGCCGCGAACCCACCGGAAGTCCTGTACGAGGCCAGCCTGCCGATTGCGCAGATCCTCGACATCGACCTTTCGGCCGACGGTTCGACCGTCGTCTTCATCAGCACCGACAACCCCCTCGGAACGAATATCGACGGCAGCGAGGAGATCTTTGCGCTCGACATCGCGACGGGCGCTCTCGAGCAGCTGACGAGCGAGGTCAACGAAACGCTGACGATCGACCTTACGAGCGACGGCGGGCTCGTCGCCTTCCACAGCGAACAGAACTACAGCGGCGGCAACGCCTTTCTCGATCCCAATGTCTTTCTCGCGGACACCGACGGTTCGGGCATTCTGCAGGTCACGCACGTGCCGCAGGCGTTCCGGCCGCAGGTCACCGGCGACGGCAGTCTGGTCGTCTTCGCCTCCGACGAGGACCTCACTCTGGTAAACCCCGCAGGCGACGCGCAGATCTTCCGGATCAACTCGGACGGCAGCGCGCTGGTGCAGATCACCTTCGGCGCGCTCGATCCGCAGTGGATCCGGCTCGCGGCCGACGGCTCGCGCATCGCTTTCCAGAGCGATTCCGATCCCTTCGGCGCCAACGGCGACAACCTCTTCGAGATCTACGTCATCAATACGAACGGGACCGGACATATGCAGCTCACTTCGAGCAGCAGCCAGTCTTCGGTCACGCCCGAGATTTCCGACGATGGCTCGCTGGTCGCGATCGCCTCGCGCGCCGATCTCGTCACGGGCAGCAATGCCACATTCGTCAGCCAGATCTTCGTGCTGCGCGCGGACGGCACCGGGACGCTCCAGATCACGGGCGGCGATGCGGCTTCGAGCGCGCCCGACATCTCGGCCGACGGCAGCTTCGTGGCCTTCCAGTCGCTGGCCGACCTGACCGGCGACAAGCCGCTGACTTTCCCCAACGATCCGACAATCTTCTGGGCCAGGACCGATGGCAGCGAGCTCGTCCAGGTGCTTACCGACGACCGGCTCGACAACCCCGCGGCCTTCGCCAACACGCGACTCGCCAGGGATCCGGAGATCAGCGGCGACGGCAGCCTGCTCGTGTTCGTCAGCCCGCTCAATTACACCACCGCCACGACCAGCTCGCGGCTCAAGATCTATCTGATCGAACGCTGAAGCCGATCGCTGAAGCCGAGCGTTGCGTCAGTCCCGGTTCGCGCTCATATTAGTGCGCGTTCGCACCATAAGACCAACAAGGGAGACTGCAATGAGAAGCCTGAATCGCTGGTTGCTGACGGCGGCGGTTGCCGCGATCGCGACCTCGGCGGCGGCGCAGAACGCCACGCTCAAGGTCGACGATATCGTCGGCGTCTGGAACATGATGTACGAGAGTGGTGAGGGCGGAACCTTCACGATCACGAAGAACGCCGACGGCACCGCCAAGATCGTCGTGCAGACGACGCAGGGCGGGCAGAGCGACGCCAACAACATCGTCTTCAACGGCGACACGGTCACGTTCGCGCGCACGATCAACGTCGGTGGCCAGGCCGGGAGCGTGAACTACTCGGCGAAGCTCGTGGACGGCAAGCTCCAGGGCACGGGCCTCGTCAATCTTGGCGGCGGCGCTCCCGGCGGAGCGCCTGGGGCCGCACCGGCAGGCGGGGCGCCGGCAGGTGGGGCGCCGGCCGCCGCACCGACGCCGTTCACGGCGACGCGGGCACCGTAAGAAAACGCTGGAACGCTGGCCGGGCCCGTCCGGGCCCGCGCCAGCGCCGGCGCAATTGCGGAGGGCGCGATCTTGGCGGGGGTAAAGGCAGCGCGATCGCGCGCGCTCATCTGCGGCGTCACCGGGCAGGACGGAGCGCTGCTCGCGCGACTCCTGCTGGGTAAGGGCTACGAAGTCTGGGGCACTTCGCGCGACGCCGAGACGAGCTCGTTCGCCGGCCTCGCGGCGCTCGGTATCCGCGAGCGCGTGAAAGTCGTCTCGATGTCGCCCGTGGATTTCCGCAGCGTCATCCAGGTCGTGGCCGACGCCCGGCCGCAGGAAATCTACAATTTTTCTGGCCAGTCATCGGTGGGCTTGTCCTTCGCCCAGCCGATAGAGACGATCGAGAGCTTCAGCACCGGCGTGCTCAACCTGCTCGAGGTCATCCGCTTCCACGACCGCTCGATCCGTCTCTACAACGCGGGCTCCGGCGAATGCTTCGGCGACACAGGCGGCCGCCCGGCCGACGAGTCGACACCGTTCAGGCCGCGCAGCCCCTATGCCGTGGCGAAGTCTGCGGCGACCTGGCAGGTGCGCGTCTATCGCGAGTCCTACGGGCTCTTCGCCTGCACGGGAATCCTCTTCAACCACGAGTCGCCGCTGCGTCCCGAGCGCTATGTCACGCGCAAGATCGTCGCCGCGGCGCACCGCATCGCCGCCGGCAGCAATGAGAAGCTAAAGCTTGGCAATCTCGACATTCGCCGCGATTGGGGCTGGGCTTCCGAATACGTCGAGGCGATGTGGCACATGCTCGATCACGAAACGCCCGAGGATTTCGTAATCGCGACGGGCGTGACGCAGAGCCTCAGGGAATTCATCGAGACGGTATTCGGCGAGGCCGGCCTCGACTGGCGCGAACACGTCGTCGCCGACCCCGGCCTGCTGCGCCCTCTCGATCTCAGCGAGAGTAATGCGAATCCCGCAAAGGCGGCGCTCGAGCTCGGCTGGGTGCCGCGCATCGTCGGCAAGAGCATTCCGCGTGAGCTCTACCGCGCGGAGGCGGTTCGGTCTACGGATAATTGGCTGGAGAAAAGCAAATGAGCGCCGCATGCGATCAAGCTCGCGAAACATTTCCGTCCCTGTGCCTCGCTCGTGTCGGCGCGGGTCTGTCGGTCATTTGCCTGTTCCTGGCCAGCCTGCCGGCCGGCGCACAGGAAGTCGCGGCGGGGGCATCCGTGCTCACTCGCCGAACGGACGCGAATGAGCAGCGCGCGCTCGAGATCTATCGAGAGTTGGTCGAGATCGACACCACTCACAGCAACGGCAGCACGACTACGGCTGCGGAAGCCATGGCAGCGCGCCTCATCGCGGCGGGTTTTCCTGCCGCCGACGTGCAGGTGCTCGCCGAGCTGCCGCGCAAAGGCAATCTCGTTGCCCGTTATCGTGGGCGCGGCGAGGGTGCGGAGGCGCTCCTGCTGCTTGCGCATCTCGACGTCGTCGAGGCCGATCCTGCCGACTGGTCGGTGCCGCCGTTCACGCTGCTCGAGCGGGACGGCTACTACTACGGCCGCGGCACGCTCGACGACAAGGACGAGGCGGCGATCCACGTCGCCAATCTGATCCGGTTGCGCGAGGAGGGGTTCGTTCCCGACCGCGACATCATCGTCGCGCTCACGGCCGACGAGGAAGGCGGCCCGGACAACGGCGTCGAATGGCTGCTCGAGCAACACCGCGACGCGATCGACGCGGGGCTTGCCCTCAACGAAGGCGGCGGAGCCTCGCTGCGCGGCGGACGCCGCATCTCGGTCGACGTGCAGACGAGCGAGAAGATCTTCCAGAGCTACGTGCTCGAAGTGCTGAACGCCGGCGGGCACAGCTCTCGTCCCGAGCGCGACAATGCGATTTACCGTCTCGCCGGCGCCCTCGTGCGCCTGGGCGAGCACGAATTTCCGGTTGCGCTCAATGACACGACGCGGCGTTACTTCGAGCTGACGGCGGCGAACGTTGAGCCCGAAATCGCGGCGGCGATGCGCGGCGTCATCAGGCCAACGCCCGACGCCGCCGCCGTCGCCACGCTCGCGGCGACGCCGACCTACAACGCCCTGCTGCGGACGACCTGTGTCGCGACCCTGCTCGACGCCGGCCATGCCGAGAACGCGCTGCCGCAGCGTGCCCGCGCCACGATCAACTGCCGCATCCTGCCCGGCGGGTCGCCCGACGAATTGCAGGCCACGCTGGCGCGTGTGATCGCCGACGACCAGGTGACGATTACGCCGCTCGACATTGCGCGGCCATCGGCGCCGTCACCGCTCGCTGAAGGCGTCATCGGTCCGATCGAGCGCATCGCGAACGAGATCTGGCCGGACGTGCCCGTGATTCCGGTGATGAGCACCGGCGCGACCGACAGCCTTTACCTGCGAAACGTCGGTATCCCGACCTATGGCGTTTCCGGCATCTTCGTCGAGATCGACGACAACCGCTCCCACGGTCGCGACGAGCGCCTGCACGTCCAGTCGTTCTATGAAGGGCTCGATTTTCTCTATCGGCTGACGCGCGAGCTCGCGGTGACGAAAGGCGATTGAGCCTTGTTGCCCGTCGCTACCTCGTGGCTCCGTTTCGGCGGCGCGTGCTAGAGTCTGCCGCATGAAAAAAGTACGTCAGGGAATTCTGTCCGCCGCTCTGGTCGCTGCCATGTCGCTCGGTCTTGTGCCGGCGCGCAGCTTTGCGGGCGGCGAGATCTACTGGTTCAGCCTGCTGACCGAGGATCTGCCGGGGACGATCACGTTCTACCGGGAGCTCTTCGGCTGGGAGGTCGAGCGCAGCCCGACCGGCGCCTGGATGGCCGTGCGCGACGGCACGCCCTTCGCGGGCATGAACCAGATCGAGGACCGGATTCCCGGTGCCTCGGAATCGATGTGGCTCGCCGCGATCACCGTCGACGATCTCGCGCAGTCGGTTGCCACGGCAAGAGAGCTTGGCGGCACGGTTCGCGAAGAAATCACCGAGCTGCCGGGCTGGGGGAGCTTCGCGCTGATCCAGGACCCGCAAGGCGCGCCCGTCTCGCTCGTCGTGCCGGAACGGCCGCTCGGCGGCAACGAAGGCTACGGCGGCTGGCGCTGGGCCGAGCTCTGGACACACGACATCGCCACGGCTTCCGACTTCTACACCAAGGTCGTGGGCTATCGGCTCGAGCGCGTCAACGTTGGCGATCAGTTCTACGACACCTTCGTCGGCACGGCGGGCAATCGCAACGGCAGCCTGATCGCACTCGAGCGCGCCGAGGTCGCGCCGCGCTGGATGCCCTACGTCGGCGTCACCGATCTGCGCGCGATACTGCTGCGAGTGCTTCAAAATGGTGGCCAAGTGCTGCGCGAGCCGCAGGAGCTCGACATCGAAGCCGCTGGCGAGAACCGCGTCGCGCTGATCGCGGATCCGTCCGGCGCCGCGTTATTTCTCTACCAGCTCGACGAGCAGGCGAGTGTCGATCCGATCCTCGCCGAGCGCGCCGCCGGGGGACCGAACCGGCCGACGCCGCCGACACCCACCCGGCAGGATGGGCCGAACGTCCATGTCAGCGTTGCCGTCAGCTACGGCTATGGCTTCGGGCCGAGCTGGGGAACGGCCTATCCCGGCATGCCCTACAGGTATTACGGTCCGTACTAGCGCGCCACGCGCCTGACGGGGCCGCGGCCGATGGACATCGACTTCCACCGCAGGATGCTGGCCGATGCCTTGCGCAACGAGGCATTCGAGCGGGCGCTCACGCGAGTGATCAAGCGCGGCGAGACGCGCGTGCTCGATCTCGGCACAGGAACTGGTGTGCTGGCCTTCCTCTCGGCCCGGCTCGGCGCGCGCGAAGTGATCGCCTTCGAGCGCGCCGACGTGATCGAGCTCGCGAAACGGCTCGCGCGAGCCAATAACATCCAGGGAATCCGATTCCTCCACGGCGACATCCGCGACTACAGCGGCAACCTGACCGTCGACGTCATCGTCGCCGAAGTCCTCGGCAACTTCGCGCAGGAGGAAAATATCGTCGAGTCGCTGAACCATGCCCGACGCTATCTCGCGCCCGGCGGCATCGTGATCCCGGCGCGCGTCGAGTCCTGGTGCGTACCGCTTACGAGCTCGCGCCTGTCCGACGAGCTCGCGAGCTTTCGCGGGCTTGGGTTTGGGCTCGATTTCGCGCTCGCCGAGGAAATGGCGCGCGACAATACCTACGTGAAGCGGATCGCGCCCGAGGAGCTTCTCGAAGTCGAGCCGCAGCGCTGGGACGATCTCGTACTCCCGCCGGCCGGCGGCGCCCGGCACCCGGAGCCGCCACCGAACAAGAGCGTGCGCCAGGGCGCAGTGCGTTTCGTGATTCCAAAGACGGCCGCGATCCACGGCTTCGCGCTCTGGTGGGAAGCGACGCTCGTCGAAGGAATTTCGATTTCGACGTCGCCGCACGCGCCCGAGACGCACTGGAAGCAGATCTTCGTTCCGATTCTCAAGCCGCTCGACTGCCGCGCGGGCGACGTCGTGCGCTTCGAGATCGAGTCGGATTCGGGCGGCGGCCACGGCGCCTGGTTTCGCTGGCAGGTCCAGCAAGAGCGCGACGGCGCGACGATCAGCGATCAGGAGCTCGACACGCGTCGCGGGTATTTCTGAGGTCTGCGATCGCCAAATAGCGCACGGCAAAATGCTATGCTCGCCGCGCAACCAGGGAGTGCCACCATGCGAATCTTCACTGCAGTTTTGCTGACGGGTCTGATCGCCGTGCCCGCTCTGGCTCAGGATACGGAAGTCGTCGAGCCTCCGACCTTCACGCCAGGCAATAACGAAGCGGTCGTCTATTTCGTCCGGCCGGCGCGAGTCGGCGGCGCGATCAACTTTTTCGCTTTCGTGGACGAGACGCCGGTCGGGGCGACGCGCGCGCGCGACTACACCGGGGCCGTTGTGCCGGCAGGCGAGCGCATCATCTGGGCGCGCAGCGGCAACGTGTCGGCGATCCGCTTTACGCTCGAGCCGGGCAGGACCTACTACTTCGAGCAGGAAGTGAAGATGGGCGCAATGCGGGCGCGCGTGAGCCTCGAGCCGATGGACGAGGACGACTTCCGCGAGACGACGGCGGAGCTCGACTTCAAGTCCCTGACCGACGAAGGTCGTGCCCGCGCCGCGGAGATCCTGGCCACCGACTTTCAGGAAGCTGTCGAGGTCGCGAACACCCCTGTCGATAATGACGACGACGGCGAAGACGACCGCGACGACGACAACTGACCGTCCGCGGGGGCGCGACTCACTCTTCGAGTAGCAGGATCTCGATCCGACGGAATTCGATCGGGTGCGTTTCCGCCTGAATGGCGATGTAGCCGCTGCCGAGCTCTACGCCTGAGCCTTCAGCAACGAGCCGAGCCGTTGCCGCACGTTCGCCGGACGGGTCGTTGACGTCGAGGATCGGCAGGGCGAGCTCGGCAGTCACGACGCCGTTGATCCGGTGCACGATGCTCGCGTGCCCGCGCACCTCGGCTTCGACCGTTACCCATTCGTTCGCGCCGTGGCTCACGGTCGAGGTATCGACGCAATGACCATGCGTGTACTCACCCGCGATCTGGACGTCGGTTCCCGGCGTGCAGACATTGCCGGAGAAGCCGCCCGGTGCCGCATAGAGCTTGAGCTCGATCGAAACGGGAAACGACTGCTCGAGCGCCATGCTCTGCGGCGCCTGCGAGTGCAGCATGAGGCCGTTATTGAGCCGACCCCAGTCCGGGCCGCCCGGCACCTGCTCGCCGACGAAGCGGTAGTCGGCGCGCACGATATAGCTCGAGAACGGCTGGTCGAAGAACAGGTGACCGAACTCGCCGCCGAACTCGTCCCAGCCGTCGTAGCTGACGACGAGCATCCCGTCTTCGACGCGGAAGGTATCGCGGTAATTGTCGCCGAGCGGCCGGCCCGCGAACTTCGCGACCCAGCCGTCCAGATTCTCGCCGTTGAAAAGGGGTAGCCAGACGCCGCGCGGCGCGTCGGCGGGGATCGGCGTCTGGGCGAGGGCGAGCGGCATCGGCGCGGCCAGTGCGAGCGCCAGCCAGACGAACGGAAGGCGAGCGCGCAGCAGCCGGGCGGCCGGCGGCGCGCAGCGCTTCACAGCCCGCCCGCCGGCGGCTCACCGGTCGGAATGCCTCGCGCCTCCTTGAATGCGCGCGCGGCTTCGTTGAAGCGGGTCACGACGGCAGTCATCTCGACGACGACGGCATTGTGCCGTGCCGTGGCGTCGATCGTATCGAGCTCGCCGAGCGAGCCCTGGTCGAGCACTCGAGTGACGCACCCGAGGTACAGTTCTCCGGCCTGACGGTAACGCCGCACCTCGCCCTCGATCGCGCGCAGGGTCTCGAGCTCTGCAGTGCGGCCGTTGGGAATGGACGGCGCCGCGGGCGCCTCGCAGCTCGCGAGCAGCGCGTCGACATTGCTCGCACGTTCGACGGGCAGGCCGGCATAGAGTCCCTGGGCTCGCGGCAGCAACGGATCAAGCGTCGTGGCAGCGGCGAGATACTGCTCGAGCCCATAACGGGCGCGATCCGCGGAACCGAGTGCGAGCGCCGCTTCCGCCTCCGCGACATGCTGGCGGCCGTCGAGTGTCACGCAGCCGCGACGCAGCGCGTCGACGGCGGCGATTATCGTCGAGGGGTCGCCGCCCGCGAGCGCATTGTCGAAACCGGCCACGAGCGCCTCGGCGCCCGGCTCGTCCGCGAGACCGAAGGCCGCTGCGCGTGGCAGCAGCGACACCGACTCGAGCGCGACGGCCGGGTTCGGCACGTCGCTGAGCTCGCCGACGCGGCGCGTCGGCAGGGCAGCAATGCGGTCGAGCACGTCGAGCCCGGACGTTACACGGCCGAAGACCGTGTAGCCGGGTGTTCCGGGCGCCGCGTCGAGATGCGAGTTATCGCTCAGGTTGAAATAGAACTGCGAGGTCGCGGAGTCAGGATCCTGGCCGCGCGATGCGGCGATCGTGCCGCGCTCGTTCGAGAGCCGGTTCTGGGATTCATTGCGCACGGGATTGCCGGGCCGGCGACGCTCGAGATTGGGCCCGTAGCTCCCTCCCTGGACCATCGAGCCCGCGACGACGCGATGCAGGACCGTGCCCGTGTAGAAGCCGCTCTCGACGTAGCGGGCGAAGCTCGCCGCATGCAGCGGCGCGCTGCGGTCGTCGAGCGCGACGACGAATGCGCCCTCGGCCGTACAGAAGCGGACGTCGACCGCGTGCGCAGCGGGCGACAGGCAGAGCAGCAGCAGGCAGGAAGCTCCCCGCAGCAAGAGTGGTGCCCGGTCCTGCGTGTTCGCGAAACCCGTCATCGCGCCGGAGCATAGCACGCAGCAGCGCGCCACCGGCTTCGCGCTCAGGCGGGGATGCGGGAGTCTCGCCGTCGCTCGTTCTCTTTCAAGAGCTTCTTGCGGAGGCGCAGACCCTTCGGTGTGATCTCGAGCAGCTCGTCGTCGTCGATGAACTCGAGCGCCTGCTCGAGCGAGAAGCGGATCGGCGGAGTCAGCAGTATGTTTTCATCCGAGCCCGCGGCGCGGATATTCGTGAGCTTCTTGCCCTTGGTCGGATTGACGGGCAGGTCGTTGCCGCGGCTGTGCAGGCCGATGATCATGCCTTCATAGACTTCCTCGGCGTGACCGATGAAGAGCGCGCCGCGTTCCTGCAGGTTGAAGAGCGCGTAGGCGAGCGCCTTGCCATCGACCATCGACACGAGCACGCCATTGGTACGCTGGCCGATCTCAACGTCGATCCGCGGCGCGTAGCCGTCGAAGATGTTGTAGAGCAGGCCCGTGCCCGCGGTCGCCGTCAGGAACTGGGTCCGGAAGCCGATGAGTCCGCGCGAGGGAATGCGATAGTCGAGGCGGACGCGCCCGCGGCCGTCGGGAGACATGTTGAGCAGATTGCCCTTGCGTTCGGCGATGCGCGTCATGATTGCGCCCTGATGCTCCTCGTCAATGTCGACGGTGAGCATCTCCCAGGGCTCCTGCCGGACGCCGTCGATCTCCCGCTCGATGACCTGCGGCCGCGAGACAGCGAGCTCGTAGCCTTCGCGTCGCATCGTTTCGATGAGGATCGAGAGGTGCAGCTCGCCGCGGCCCGCGACGGCAAACTTGTCGGGGTCGGCGGTCTGCTCGACCCGCAGCGCCACGTTGTGCTTGAGCTCGGTCGAGAGCCGGTCCCAGATCTGGCGGCTCGTGAGGTACTTGCCCTCGCGGCCGGCGAAGGGCGATTTGTTGACGAGGAAGGTCATGCGGATCGTCGGCTGGTCGACCTCGAGCGGTGGCAGCGCTTCGGGTTTTGCGCGATCGCAGACGGTGTCCGAGATATTGAGATCGTCGATGCCCGCAAAGACGACGATATCGCCGGCGCCGGCCTCGTCAATGCGCTGGCGTACGAGTCCGTGGAAGCCGAGGAGTTCCGAGATTTGCGCCGCGACGACGCGGCCGTCGCTCTTGACCACGCTGACCGGCGAGCCGCTGCGCGCGATGCCGCGCGTGATGCGGCCGATGCCCTGCAGGCCCACGTAGGAGTCGTAGGAAAGGCTCGAGACCTGGAGCTGCAGTGGCCCGTCGCGTTCGACGGATGGCGCCGGCACATGCTCGACGATGGCTGCGAACAAGGGCTGCATGTCGCCCGAACGGACGTCCGCGGTCGTGCCCGCGTAGCCTTTGAGTGCGGAGGCATAGATCACCGGAAAGTCGAGCTGGTGATCGGTGGCACCGAGGCGGTCGAAGAGATCGAAGGTCTGGTCGAGCACCCAGGTCGGGCGCGCTCCGTCGCGGTCCACCTTGTTGATGACGACGAGCGGCGTGATGCCGCGGGCGAAAGCTTTCTGCGTGACGAAGCGCGTCTGCGGCATCGGCCCGTCGACGGCGTCGACGAGCAGCAGCACGCCGTCCGCCATAGACAGCACGCGCTCGACTTCGCCGCCGAAATCGGCGTGTCCCGGCGTATCGACGATATTGATGCGCCAGCCCTGCCAGTTGATCGCCGTGTTCTTGGCGAGAATCGTGATGCCGCGCTCCCGCTCGAGGTCGTTCGAATCCATTGCGCGCTCGAGAACCGCGGCGCGCGGATCGAGTGTGCCCGACTGCTGCAGCAGACGGTCGACGAGCGTCGTCTTGCCATGATCGACATGGGCGATGATCGCGATATTGCGGATGTGGTCGGCAGTTAACATAGCGGGGCCGGGGGGAAGCAGGGCGCGCATTATACGTGTCTTGCGCGAATGCGCATCAGGGACGAGTATTCAGAAATGATCAGGCTCTACACGACCCTGCAGTCGATCAACGGCTACAAGATCCGGCTGTTCCTCTCGATCCTGGGCCAGCCCTGGGAGCACGTCGACGTCGATATGTACGGCGGCGAGCACAAGCGCGAGCCCTACCTCAAGCTCAACGTCTTCGGCCAGATGCCTGCGATCACCGACGGCGAGTTCACGATCGCCGATTCCCACGCCTGCCTCGTCTATCTCGCCCGCAAATACGACAAATCCGGCACCTGGCTGCCCAGCGACGCCGAGGGCGAAGCCAAAGTCGCCGAATGGCTCTCAAAATCCGCCAACGAAGTGCATCACGGTCCCTGGATGAAACGCGCCAAGATCCGTCGCCCGGAGGCGATCAAGGTGCCGGACGAGGAGATTGATCGCCGCTGCGATCACATCCTCGGAATTATGGATCGACACTTGGCCCAGCGGCACTGGCTGGCTCTCGGTCAGCCGACGATCGCCGACCTTTCCTGCTACGGCCCGATCTCGATGCTCGACGTCTCCGGCTACGACACCGCGCGCTGGCCCTCAGTTCGCGCCTGGATCACCCGGATCACCGAACTCCCCGGCTACATCCCCATCAGCTGACAGGAAAATGGGGTCACGCCCCTTTTTCCTGCGATGCCGCCGGCATCCCGGGCGCGGATCGATGATGGGTGGGCGAGGGCGAGTTCCGCAGCGCGCCTACCCGGCGCGCGAGGACTGTCTGAGCCAGCGCCCACCCATCATCGAGCCGTGACCGGGATTCGCTACCGCCAACTATCGAAAAAGGCTCTGACCCCTTCTCCTAAAACGTCGCTTTGCGTTCGATGATGAACTGGACGCTGTCGATGTCGGCGGGTGCGTTGATCGGAAAGGCGAAGTCGACGTGGACTACGGAGTTGCTGCTCGATCGGGGCGACGTCAGCCGCAGGCCCATGCCGAGGTTGTAGAGCGTGCCCAGGTTCGGCGTCATCCGGGGATCGTCACCCGTGACCCGGCCGGCGTCGAGGAAGAAGGCGTAACCGATGCGGATGAGTCGGAACGCATACAGATCCGTGTAGAAACGCTGCTCGATGTTGACCAGCACGCTGCGCTCGCCTGTCTGGTAGCGGAGCGGATAACCACGCAGATTGGTGTCGCCGCCGATCATCACCTGGTTTTCCGCGTCGAGGTGGTTGGCAAACACGGTGTGCAGGTTCACGAGGAAGAGCTCGTCGCCGAAATTCCGGTGCATGTAGCGGCCGCTCAGGCTCACGATTGTATTGAGTAGCTCGCCGTCTTCCTCGCGCGTCTCGGCTCGCGCGGAAAATAGTGCGAGATTGCCGTCCCCGCCGGGCTCCCAGCCGCGATCGGCGCGAAAGTCGAACACGGTGGCGCGACGGTCGGAGTCGAGCTTCGGCGTGGCTGCGCCTATGCGCGTCATGAGATTGAGTCCGAGCGCAACGTCCTCGATTCGGCCCATGTCGTTGAGATCGCTCATTTCGCGCCAGTCGTCGCCGATCCACTGGATGCCGCCCCAGGGATAGATCAGCCGGCGATCCTCGGGCAAGAGCAGCGGCGGTCCGAACGATGGATTCGGTTCGAATTCGTCTTCCTCGAAATTGAGGCCCGCGAGCCAGCGCAGCGCCACGCCGTCGACGAGTCCGCGCGAACGGCCGCCCTGGACCGAAAGCACCCGCGTCTCGTGCCGGAATTCGTCGATGACCTCGCCCAGATCGTAGATCGCGTCGACGCGCTCGTCGTCGAGCAGGTCCGACCAGACCGACCAGCGGGTGTCGAGCGAGTAGAACGGGCGGCCGACCGCGAAGGCGTATTGGTGGCCGTCGCTCATGTCGAGAATGTTCGCGTTGAGTTGCTTGCGGCTGCCGAAAAGGTTCGCATCTCGATATCCGAAGAAACGTATGTCGCGGTCGACATTGCTTTCGTAGGACAGCGTCATCGACTTGCCGCGCCCGAACAGATTGTCCTCGGATAGCCCGATGCCGAACTCGTTCTCACCGCCCGTGCGCGAGAGCTTGAGGTCGGGTTCGAGCGACCAGGCATCTCGCATCCAGACGTTGAGAGCCGTCGTGTTTGTCGCGGGGTCGTAGGCCCCCGGCGTGATCGTGGCATCGGCAACGTAGCGGCGGTCGCGCAGCAGCCGCTCCGATTCGGCGATCAGCTGGGCGCTCAGCGCGTCGCCGCTCTCGAAGAGCAGGACCTCCTCGACGACGCTCGGTCGCGTCGTGACATGGACGTTATTCGCCCAGCGGTAGAGGCGCTTGTCCTCGGCCGGATCGGACGTATTGAACACATTGTCGATCTGGATATTGATGGCGCCGATCGTTGCGCCGCGGAGTTCGAGCGCTTCAAGCGCCGCTGTCTGCTGCGCCGAAAGAGCCTCCGGCCCGGCTTCCTGTGTCGCAGTCGACTCCGCCGCGGGCCCGTCTGTCCCGGACTCCTGCGCCCCGAGATCGGGTGCCGCAACCAGGCCGACGAGCGCGAACGTCAGCGGCAGTGGTCCACTCCGCGGGGGTACCCGCGGTAGTTCGCGCAAACGGTCGAACAATATCGGCCTCACTCAATGGCGGATGACGATCTTCCCGAGAAAGCTGCCGCTGTCCATGAACTCGAACGCCGCGGGCGCTTCCTCGAAGGGAAATACGCGGTCGACGACGGGCACAATGTCGTGCTCGGCGATGAAGGCGTTCATGGCTTCGAAGTCGGCGCGCGAGCCGACATAGACGCCGCTGACGTTCGTGCCGAGCTGCATTAGCGTGCCGACGGGCACTGAGGCGGCAAAGCCGGAGAGTCCACCGATGAGGCCGATGTGCGCGTCGTAGGCGAGCGCCTGAATTGCCTTCTGCAGCGTGTCCTGCCCGCCAACCTCGAGCACGTGATCGACGCCGTGGTCTCCCGTGAGGGCGCGCACCTCGCGCTGCCAGTCCGCGTTCGTGCGGTAATTGACCGTGCCGAAGGCGCCGAGCGCGCGAGCCTCGGCAAGCTTCTCGTCGCTCGAGCTCGTGATGATCGGCCGCGCACCGGCAGCCGCCGCGAACTGGAGACCAAACGAGGACACGCCGCCCGTGCCCTCGAGCAGCACGTATTCGCCGGCCTTGAGGCCGCCCTGCCGGAACAGCACGACGTAGGCCGTGACGCCGGCGCAGGCCAGGGTTGCCGCCTGTTCATAGCTCAGGTGATCGGGGATGGCGACGAGGCCGTCCTCGTCGGAGACGATCACCTCGGACAGCATGCCGAGCGCGTTGCCGCCGCGGGCGGAGGCGAGCTTCGCAGCGTTGCGCTCGCCGTCGATCCAGTCGGCGAAGAAGATACCGGCGACGCGGTCACCGACGCGGAAGCGGCTCACACCGGAGCCGACGGCAATGACCTCGCCGGCACCGTCGGACAGCGGAATGCCGCCGCCCGAGCTGCCGCCCGGACCGTACTGTCCGTTCAACATGAGCAGGTCGCGCCGGTTGAGCGAGGAAGCGTGCACGCGCACGAGCACCTGATTGGGCCCGGCAACGGGCATCGGTACCTCGACGAGCGCGAGGGCAAGCCCGCTGTCGCCGCGCGCGAATTGGTATTGGCGGATCGTTTCCTGCGCCGCGAGCGGCAGCGTCGTGCAGAGCAGCAGAAGGCCAAGCAGGGCCGGTCGTACCAGACGACTCCGAAGCATGTGTGACTCCCATCCGCAGATCGTTAGGAATGATAACTGAGACAAGGGCCGCGCCAGCGGCCCGCCGTCGTCGGCGACAGACGAGCGGCCCGCAGGGCCGCGACGTCGAGAGCCTGCTTGACAGCGGCCCCAATGGCCCGCTCAATCGCGCCATGCCCGTTTCCGGCACCGCCATCGAGCTTGCGCGCGGTTTTCCGCCTGTCGTCGGCCGCGCGCCTCGCGTGCTGCTGCTCGGCACCCTGCCCGGACGCGCGTCCATTGCCGCCGGCGAGTATTACGCGCAACGGCAAAATGCATTCTGGCGAATCGTCGGCGCGCTCTGCGGGGCCGGACCCGGTCTTGACTATGCCAGGCGACTCGCCCGAATGAAGCGTGCAGGCATTGCACTGTGGGACGTGCTTGCCGCGGCCGAGCGCGAAGGCAGCCTCGATGCCGACATCGTGCGCGGCACACTCGAGCTCAACGACATCGCGGGCCTGCTGCAGCGGCATCGTGGGATCCAGGTCGTCGCCTTCAACGGACAGACAGCCGCGGCGATCTTTCGCCGGCACGTCGAGCCCGGGCTGTCGCGCACGCGGCTCGATCAGCTGACGTTGCCTTCGACGAGTCCGGCCTACGCCTCGATGACCAGGGAACAGAAAGAGACGCGGTGGCGCCGTGCGCTGGCGCCCCATATCCGGGCAGACTGAGGCGCCGACTTTGGTGCAGCACTCCGCGCGCTTGCACAGCTGCTGAGCAGTTACCGCCCACGCGCAGTCGTTGTCCGGCGCCTGATTCGCCCGCGAGCGGCGACTTTCCTCGATTTCGCCGATCCGGCACGCCGCTTGCAAGAGTATTGCTGACGAGAATTCGCGCCGGCTGTCTTGGCTGCCCCAGCTCCCCCCTCCCAGGCCGCCGATTTTGAGCTGGCGCGAACTTGGCCCGGCCTCGCAAGGGGTCGGGCCTTTTTCTTGTCGCGCTCTTATCGCGCGGCCGGCAGGGTCATTGTCACGCGCAGCCCCGGAGCGTTGTCGGAGAGCACGAGCTTGCCGTCGTGCTGATCGCAGACTGCGCGGACGAGGGCGAGCCCGAGTCCGTTGCCGGGCTTGCTGCGCGACTCGTCGAGTCGGGCGAAGCGCTGCAGCACACGCTCGCGCGCTTCGGCCGGGATGCCCGGGCCCGAATCGGCGACGACAACGATGATCCGGTCGTCGCTCCGCTTGACCTCCAGGTCGATGTGGCCGCCAACGGGCGTGTACTTGAGTGCGTTGTCGATGAGATTGGTCAGCGCCTGAGCGAGCAGTTCGCGGTCGCCGAAAACGACGGAATTGTCGGTGATGCGCTTGCGGATCTCGACGAGATTCTCCTCGGCCGTTGCTTCGTAGAGCTCGGCGACGTCGGCCGCGATGGGGCCGAGATCGACGTTGGCGAAGGCTTTGCGGTAGGCGCCCGACTCCACGCGCGCGATGCGCAGCAGCGCGTTGAAGGTCGCGAGCACGCCGTCGGCCTGCGTCAGGCATTCGTCGACGCTCTGCCGCGTGGGCGCCGGCTCCGCTGCCAGGGCCTCGAGCCGCGTGCGCAGTCGCGTCAAGGGCCCGCGCAGGTCGTGAGCGATGCTGTCGCCGACGTGGCGCAGGCCACCCATCAGGTGCTCGATCTGGTCGAGCATGGAGTTCACGCTCTTCGCGAGCTCGGCATGCTCGTCATGCCCGATCACCGGCAGGCGCTGGCTCAAATCCCCGGCGATGATCTTGCGCGTCGTGCGGCTCATCTCGACGACGTGCCGCTGCGCGCTGATCGCGAGCGCGAGGCCGCCGGCGAAGGCGACGAGCAGCGTCAGCCCGAGTCCCAGCGTGAGCGCGCGAATGAAGCGCTGGTTGATTGCCGAGAGCTCACGGATTTCGCGGCCGACGAGGAGTCGATCCCCGGTCTCCTCGACGGACAGCGTCGTCGGGCGTGGGCCATTGAGTGCCGATAGCTGGATGATCAGGGGCAGGATACTCGCACGGACCGGCACCATCTGGCCGTCGGCGGCCTCGACATCGAATTCGATCCAGCCGTCGTTGACTTCGGCCTCTGGCCAAATTTCCAGGTTGCCCGCGACCTTCCTTGTGTTGCGGTCCACGAGCATGTAGTAGAACCACTCGTCGCCGAGCTGCTGCACTTGACTGCCGCGATTGTTGATCATCTCGCGAAGCCGGTTGAGCGCCACCGTCGGCCGAAGCGGATCCTGCGCGCGCTCGAACTCTTCGCGCAGCACGCTGATCTCGGTCTCTATGACCTCATCCGTCTGCCGCTGCAGATAGCCGACAGTCGTCAGGTAGATGAATCCACCGAGACCCGCGGCCGAAATGCCGAAGAGCACGACGTAAAGGATTGTCAGCCGAAAGACGCTCGTGCGAAGAATGGCGGGCAGCGGCATGAGCCGATTCTACGCGGCAGCGCCGCTCAGGCGCTCAGGCGATAGCCCGCGCCGCGGACCGTGTGCAGCAGGGGCTTGTCGAAGCCCTTGTCGATCTTGCCGCGCAGGCGGCTGATGTGGACGTCGATGACGTTCGTCTGCGGGTCGAAGTGATAGTTCCAGACGCCCTCGAGCAGCATCGTGCGCGTCACAACCTGGCCCTGGTGGCGCAGCAGGAATTCGAGCAGCTGGAATTCGCGCGGCTGCAGGTCGATCAACTGACTGCCGCGCCTGACCTCGCGCTTCAACAGATCCACTTCGAGATCGGCGAGCGACAGTGTCGTTTCGTTGAGGTTGCCGGCGGTTTTGGCGCGGCGCACGAGCGCTTCGAGCCGCGCGAGCAGCTCGCTGAAGGCGAAGGGCTTGACGAGGTAGTCGTCGCCGCCGGCCTGGAGTCCCTTGACGCGGTCGTCGACCTCGCCGAGCGCGCTCAGGATCAGCGCGGGGGTCGTGTTATCCGAGGCGCGCAGCGTGCGGATCAAGGTGAGACCTTCGACGTGCGGCAGCATGCGGTCGACGACGAGGGCGTCGTACTTTTCGGTCGTCGCGAGCAGCAGCCCCTGCCGGCCGTCGTCGGCAACGTCGACGTTCCAGCCGGCCTGCGTCAGGCCCTGGCGCACATAGGCCGAGACGTCGCGGTCGTCCTCGATGATCAGTACGCGCAATTCTGATGTCCCTGGTCCGGGCCACCGACTACCGGGAAGCATCCATGGTATGCGGCGGCCAAGGAAAGAAACATGAAAAAACCGTCAGGAATCGTTGACGTCGCGGCAACCCGCCCTGACATAGGATTTCGCTATCGGAGCATTTTCTTGTGGAGGGTTTCAATATGCGATCCAGCACTGCAGCAAGGTCGCGCGCGGGATGGGCGGCGCTCGTTATCGGCGCCAGCGCGCTGACGGTCTATATCGTGGGCGGGTTCGGGCCGGCGCAGGGCCAGCAGGGTCCGGCAGCCCCGCAGTTCGCCGACCGGCCTTCGTTTGCCGACGTCTTCGAGCAGGTCAACCCGGCCGTGGTTACGGTCAATGTCACGATGCAGTCGGTCGGCTGGAACGTCCCGGCGCAGGTTTCGCCGTGGGCAGGGACGCCGCTCGAGGACTTTTTCGGCAGGTCGCCGAACCAGCGTTTCGTCGTGCCGCAGCCGGTGCAGGGCGTCGGCTCGGGATTCGTCATCGACGCCGACGGCTATATCGCCACCAATAACCACGTCGTCGAGAACGCCAGCGCCCTTACGGTCACGCTTGCGTCGGGCGAAGAGCTCGAGGCTCGGGTCGTGGGCACGGATCCGCGCACCGATCTGGCCCTGATCAAGGTCGAGAGCGACAGGGATCTGCCCGTGGTTCGCTTCGGCGACTCCGAGCGCACTCGCGTTGGCGAGTGGGTGCTCGCGATCGGTAATCCCTTCGGCCTCGGCGGCACGGCAACGGCCGGCATCGTCTCGGCGCGTGGACGCGACATGCACGCTGCCGCTTACGACGATTTCCTGCAGATCGATGCCGCGATCAACAGCGGCAACTCCGGCGGTCCCGTCTTCAACGCGGCCGGCGAGGTCATCGGCATCAATACCATGATCGTCTCGCCTTCGGGCGGCAGCGTTGGCATCGGCTTCGCCATCCCGTCGGCGCAGGCAGAGGACGTGCTCATGGATCTGCGCGAGAGCGGCGTCGTCAGCCGCGGCTGGCTCGGCATCGCAATGGTTCCGGATGAGCAGACAGATGACGTCGACGGTGTCGTGGTCCAGGCGGTCAACGCCGATGGTCCGGCCGAGGCGGCCGGCCTCCTGGCCGGCGATGTCGTCACCCGCTTTGCTGGCGAACAGGTCGATTCGCCGCGAACGCTCTCGCGGCTCGTCGGCACTCGCAATGCGGGCGACGAGGTCTCGGTCCAGGTGCTGCGCAATGGCCAGGTGCGGGAGCTCGCGGTCGAGCTGGGCGAGCTCGACGAAGCGGCCTTGCAGGCTGCGGCGGCCGCCGAACAACGCCAGCCGCAGCAATGGCAATGGCAGCGCGTGCCCGTCCCGCAACAGTCGCAGCCCAATCGGAAGCGCTGACCCAAGTCGCTTCCTGCGACGAGTCGATTCCCCCGACTGGCGTCCCGGTTTACCCCACCGGGGCGCCTCTTTTTTTGGATAATGCGCAACCATGTTGCGCAAGGATCCCCTGGTCCATTTTCTGGTCATCGGCGCGCTGATGTTCGCAGCCTTGAGCCTGCTCGCGCCGCGAGAGCGGGCCGAATCGATCCTGATCACGGCCAATACCGTGGAGCAGCTGCGCGAAACCGCGACGCTGTTGCAAGGACGCCCGCCGACCGAAGAGGAACTTGCGGCCCTCGTCGGCGATGCAGTGCGTGACGAGGTCTATTACCGCGAGGCGCTCGCGCAGGGTCTCGACGCGGACGACAGCGTCGTGCGGCAGCGGCTCATCGAGAAGATGCGCGAGCTCAACGAGAACGTCATCGACCCGGTGCCGCCGGAAACCGATCTCGAAGCCTGGTTCAGTCAGAACGCCGCGAGCTTCCGTATTCCGGAGCTCGTTACTTTCGATCATCTGTTCTTCAGCCCACGGGAGCGCGGCGAAGCGGTGCGCGACGACGCCGAGGCGGCGCTCGCGACACTCGCAGCCGGTGGCGACGCTGCGGCACTCGGCGACAGCACCCCGCTCGGGGCGCGCTTCGAGGCGGCCGATGCCGATCGTGTCCGCGTGCTCTTCGGCGACGAGCTCACGGCTGCTGTCTTCGCCGCCGAGCGCGAACGCTGGATCGGGCCGTACGAGTCCGACTTCGGCTGGCACCTCGTGCGCGTCGTCGACCGCAGCGCCGCGCGCGATCCCGCATTCGCCGAGGTCGAGGACGTCGTGCGCGAAGCCTACGCGACCGAGCGGCTTCAGGCCGCGAATTCGCAAGCGCTCGCGCAGATGCTCGAGCGCTTCGACGTCCTTGTGGAATGGGAGTCCGGCAGCGCCCCCGAGTCGTGGCCTTGATGCTGCGTCGTGCCGCGTTGCGCCTGGCAACCGCGTGCATGCTGCTGTGCGCGCTGCCGCCCGCGGCAATGGCGCATCAGCTGAGCCCCGGATTCTTCGGCATGACCGAGACGGCGCCGGACAGGTACGACGCACGCTGGAAGGTGTCGGTATCGGGTGGTCTGGCCGATGTGCTCACGCCCGAGCTTCCGGAAGGATGCGCCGTTGCGAGCCCGCCGCGCTTTTATGTCCTCGACGGTGTTACGGCCATCAACGAGTTTCGCCTGCAGCAGGCGACGGTCCTCTGCACCGGCCCGCTGGCCGGCGGCACGTTCCGGATTGCGGGTCTCGAGGCAACCGACACCGACGTCCTGCTCAGCATCGTCTACGCCGATGGCACGAGCTACAGCCATCGCCTGCTGCCGTCGAGCCCGTCCGTCGTGATTCCCGAAAAGCCGGGCGTGCTCGACGTGATCGGAACCTACACGCTGCTCGGCATCGAGCACATCCTCATCGGCATCGATCACCTGCTGTTCGTGCTGGCGTTGCTGCTGCTCGTCGCGGACTGGCGGCGGCTTTTCTGGACGATCACGGCGTTCACGCTGGCGCATAGCGTGACGCTCGGCGCGGCAACGCTCGGTTGGGTGCAGGTCTCGGGCGCAGCCGTCGAGGCGACGATCGCGCTCAGCATTCTTTTCCTCGCGACCGAGCTGGCGCGACGCAGCGATGGATCGGCACCCGGGCTGACGCTGCGATCTCCCTGGATCGTCGCCTTCGCCTTCGGTCTGTTGCACGGCTTCGGCTTCGCCGGCGCGCTCGCGGAGATCGGGTTGCCGGAGCAGGCGATACCGCTCGCGCTGCTATTTTTCAATGTCGGCGTCGAGCTCGGCCAACTCTTCTTTATCGCGACGGTGCTTGCGATCATCTGGCTGCTCTTGAGACTCAGGGCGGACTGGCCGGTCTGGTCGTCGCGAGCCGCTGCCTACGTCATCGGGTCGATGGCAGCATTCTGGATGTTCGAGCGGACACTGTCGGCAATCTGGCCGCTGACCTGAAACGGCGCGGAGTTCGATCCGCGCCCGCAAAAAAAAGGGTCAGACTCCTTGCGGGAGTCTGACCCCGTATACGAAATGTCGACTACTCGACTGTGCTGCCGCCGAACTCGCCGCGCACACCGACCGCGATCGTCTCGATGTCGGAACCCAGGTTCATCCTGAGCTGCACCGCGAACTCCGGATTGATGTACCACCGGCCGCGGAGGTCGAGGCTCGTGTCGCTGTCGCCTTCGTCGAAGCTGTAGTACTCGAGCATCGCGTCGACCTCGATGCTGTCGCTGAGCCGCGTGCGGATGCCGCCGCCCAGAGCGATTGCATCATCCTCGCCGCCGCCGAATTCGACGTCGACGAAAGACAGTGTGGCGACGAAGTCGAGGTCGGGATTCAGCTCGTGAAAATAGCCGCCACCGATCTCGAGCCAGTCACCGCTGATATCTTCGTCGAGATCGAAGTCCTCGTAGCTGCCGCCGATGAAGAAGCTGTCGGCAATCTCGAAGCTGCCGCCCACGCCCAGTCCATCGCCGTCTAGCCCTCCATCGATCTCAACGTCGAGAATGTAGTTGGCTTCCGCGGACGTGTAGTTGAACTCCGCCTGGCTGAGTGCCGGCAGGGTCAACAGCGCCGCTGCAGTCCCGGTAAGGGTCCAGAGTTTCATGGGTAGTGCTCCCTGAGTGAGTAACGCAGACGCATGCTAGGCCGCGCCCGACCTCCCGGGCGCGACTGGGGTCACAGTTACCCCGTTCAGGGACTATTGTGGCGCAGGATTATGTAGCAACGCCTACTGTCGCAATTCGTCGACAATCGCGGTGATGCGGCGGACGTTGTCGTAGCGGTCGGTGATGATCATCTTGTCCGAGCCGGGGATCGCGGTGGCGTTTCCTATTGACGTGCTCATCAGCGGTCTGAGCACCGGCACGAGATAAGCGGCGGCAGTCGCCGGCACGCCGCTCTCACTGGACACTTCAGGAACCCGGATGTCCGCGACGTCGATGACACGTGTGACGACCGCGTGATCGGATATCGAGGGATCGTCTTCCTGAACAATGGGCGACGGCTCCGAGCGAGCGGTCGCCTCGGACACGATGCGAATCTGGTCTCCGACCTCGATTGCCGCGAAGGTGTTCGAGCGCAATATCGCGAGCAGCGTGTCGTAGTCCGCGTCCTCGCCTTTCGTCGAGAAACCTTGCAAACCGCGCAGTCTCGGATCGATCACGAATTCCTTGTTCATCTCGACAGCGAGGCGGTCCATGAGCGCGAAGATGTCTACAGCGAGCCGGTTGGCCGGTGTTGCAGGCTCCTGTCCCGTGGCCGTCACGGCAACTCCGAGCAACAGTAACGTCAGCAGGGGTCGAGTCGTATGCATGCCAGTCTCCTGATTCTTGGGACTCGTCGAGAAGCTGTTGAGTTCCGTCAGATCACCATGAGGTCGCGGCCGACGATGACTTCGCCGTCGAAATGCTTGCGAACGCCTTCAAGATAAAGCGAGTCCGGCACATCCATCAGCGAGCCTGGAATGATGTGGCTCAACACGAGCGTGCTGACGCCGGCTTCGGCAGCCATGCGACCAGCGTCCTCGGTCGTCGAATGCGTCTCGACGATGTGTTGCCAGATGCCCTCGGGATTATCGGCGTAGGCGCCGGCGGCGACGCGTCGTTCGAAATTCTCGCGTGCAGTTGCGACCTCGATCGTCTCGCACACGAAGACGTCCGATCCCTCGGCGAGTCGCACGAGGTTTTCGGAATAGGCCGTATCGCCCGAGATCGTGATCGAGCGGTCGTTGCTGTCGAGTCGATAGGACACGGCACGATAGGGGAAGTTCGCCTTCGCGCTTTCGGGAAAATGCGTGTTCTCGACGCTCGAGACCGTGACGCGGTCGTCGGCGAAGACCTCGGTCGGTGTCCTGCTGGCTTCGATATTGCGGCCCAGGAAGATTTCCTCGGGCTTGACGCTGCGGTCCTCGTCGGCAAGGCGAATCACGGTGTTGGCCTCGCTGAAGGCGAGGGCGCCCGCGACGAGCCGGTCCGTGCCGTAGGGCCCGATCACCAGCGTTGGGTCGACACGGCCGCCGGTCCACTGATGGCTGAGCAGGGCGGCGACGTCACTCGTGTGATCGTCGTGCAGGTGCGTCAGAAAGATATGGCCGACGTTGCGGAAGTTGATGCCGCTCCGGACGAGCGCGGCGAGCGTGCCGTAGCCGCAATCGACGAGGTAGGCCCGGCCGTCGACGACGACGGCGTTGGCAGCCTCGCCACGTTCGGCGTTGAAGTTCGGGCCGCCCTGCGTGCCGAGCAGGACCAGGTGGGTGCCGTCCGCGGGTACGGCCGCCGCCTGGCCGCGCGCGGCCATCGCGCCGAGGCCAAGGGCCACGCCTGCGCCCAGTCGCGAGACCAGCCCGACAGCTGCAATCGAAGGGAGCCCCATCAGAAAGGTCCGCCGCCCCAGCGCGCTGATCTTTTTCTGCACTGCAGTTCCCCTTTAGGATTCTGAGGATTATGCTGATCTATTAACAGTTAATAATAAGCTACGGCAGAACTGAAGCCGGCGATAGGGAAACATCTCTTGGCGGCAGCCAGCGACAAGGACATCATCCGGGATCAGGCGCAGCGCATCCTGGACAGCGGCGTTCTGGGCCGCTCGCGCTTCTATGTCGCCCTGCTCGAGTATCTCGTTGCCTGCGGTGAGCGCGAGCATACGCCCAAGGAAATCGAGATCGCGGCCGAAGTGTTCAACCGCGGCGACGAATTCGATCCCAGCCAGGACTCGATGGTCCGCGTCTATGCCCATAACCTGCGGCAAAAGCTCCAGCAGTTCTATGCCGAGCAGGGCCGCGACCAACAGAACCAGCTGACGATACCGAAAGGCGAGTACCGCATCGCGGTGCTGACGACGCAGGCAGCCGAGACGCCAATTGCGGCTGTCGAGCTGCCGCCCCAGCCCGCCCCGGTTGCCGCGGCCAGAGTGCAGAGCCGCATGCCGCTCGCGCTCGCCGCCGTTCTCGTCGTCGGCCTCGCGGCGGGCGCATATCTCGACCGGCTCTGGTCCGCGGACCACGATCCGGCGACCGAAGGCTATCGTGAGCTCGCTGCGTCACCGCTCTGGTCTGCGATCGCGGACGATGACCTACCCGTCACATTGGTCGTCGGCGACTACTACATCTTCGGCGAACGGGACCGCTACGGTAACGTCACCCGCATGGTGCGAGAATTCGAGATCAATTCGAGCCGCGACCTCGACGAGCTGTTCATGCTCGATCCGGAGAGCGCCGACCGCTACATCGATCTCGAGTTGACCTACCTGCCGACGAGCACGGCATTTGCGCTCCGCGACCTGTTCGGCGTGCTGCTTGCCGCCGACAAGCAGATCCGCGTCGTGCCGAGTTCCAAGCTCGATACGGCGTCCATCCGCTCGAGCCATGTCGTCTACGTCGGGTACTTGAGCGGCCTCGGCATGCTCGGCGATTTCGTTTTTTCCGGTTCGGACCTCATGATCGGCGAGACCTACGACGAGCTCGTCCTGCGCAGCACCGGTGAGCGTTTCGTCAGCGAGGCCGGCTTGCCGACGGGACTTGGCAGTTACCGCGATTACGGCCTGTTCGCGACCCTGCCGGGGCCTGCGGGCAATCAGCTCGTCTTCGTTGCGGGGATGCGCGACGAGGGCCTCATGCAGACGGCCGAAGCCGTCAGCAGTCCGAGCTTGCTGTCGGCCAACGTCGAGGCGATTACTACTGAAGCCGGATCCGTACCGCCCGCATTCGAGCTGCTTTACGAGGTGGCGGGACTCGATCGCACGAATCTCGACGCGATGATCGTGCACGCGGCGCCGCTCACGCAGAGCCGGATCACGCTGGGCCAGCTCGTCCCTTAGGCTCTTTCAGTCGAGGACAATCGTCCCTTCGGGCTGCGTCTTGCGCGGCAGGAAGAGCTCCGCAAGCATGCAGCGCACGCTGCCGCCGCCGTTCGCCTCGATCGTGCGCACATCGAGTGTGATCAGCTCGCCGTGCCGGCTCAATGCCTCGACTTGGCCGTCCGTGAGCGCCGCGTGAGCCTGGCGCGACAAGGCGACGAACCGGCGCTCGCCGGCGCGGAGCTGGATCAGGTTGCCCACGAACGATCGCAACTGATGCAGGCCGAACTGGATGACCTCGCGGCCCGTGCGCTCGAGCCTCGTGAGCACGCGCAGCCGCTCCTCGACGGCGGGGATCGCATCGGCGCAGACCAGCGCAAAGCTCTCGCCGATCGAGAGCATGACGTTCGTGTGATAAATCGCGTGACCGTCGGAATCGTTCGCAGTGAAATGCACGACGTCGTAGTCCGCCTGCCGCACGAATTCCTTGAGAGCTTCGACGTGAGTTCGCGGCGACAGGCAGGCGTAACCGATGCGAGTCCCGTGGTCGAAGACGAGACTCCCGGTGCCCTCGAGAAAGCAGTTGTCGTTCTCGAGCGGTGAGAGATCGACGACCTTGTCGATGCGGAATCCTTCGGACTGCTTCTGCAGTTGCTCGAGAATGTCGCGGCGGCGCTCCTCGCGGCGGTTCCAGGCGAGCATCGGGTAGAGCACTGCGGTGCCGTCCGGATGCGTGCTGATCCAGTTGTTCGGGAATATCTCGTCGGGCAAGGTCGTCGTCTTCCGCCCTTCGAAGACCTGCACGTCGATGCCGCGGGCGCGCAGTGCCGCGACGCAGGCATCGAACTCGAGCAGGGCCACCGACTGGGTGCGCTCGGGCGCCGGATCGGCGGCCGCCGACTGGAAGCGGTTGGTCGGACGCGTCACTTCGTTGCGGCTGAAGGCGGCCGGCCGGATCATGAGAACGGCCTCCGCAGCCTTCGGCCTCGCGCTCTCGACTTTTTCCACCGCCACGGGCTCGGTCCGGCTCATGCCGCCAACCTTACACCAGGGGGCGCCGGCGGCGGGGCTGCGCATTCCTCATTTTCGCGATTAAGATGGCAGGCAGATGAGCAACGGACCTCGACAACACGGCGCCGGCTCGGGCGACTTCGGCGACGACACGCGCGTCGGCCGCGGTCCCCGGATCAGCGATGAGGACGCTGACTTCGAGGACGACGACCAGGCCTCGCTCGAGGAGAACCTTCGCAATCGGTCTACCTGGAAGCGCTTCCTGTTCATGATCGTGGTGGCCGTGCTGTTCTGGCTCGGCGTGCTCGTCGGCATCATCGTCATCCTGCTGCAGTTTTTCTGGGTGCTGTTCACCGGCAAGACCAAGAAGGAGTTCTCGGCTGTCGGGCGCCAGCTCGCCGCGTACAGCCACGAGATCGTCCTGTATATGAGCTTCAACACCGACGAGCGACCTTTCCCGTTCGATCGCGACTGGCCGTCGTCGTCCTAGGCGCCGGCGAGGAAGGTCGAGGGGGAGTCATGCGGTTTCGGGTTTTCGCTTCGTCTTGTGTGACCGTCGGCTGCTTTGCAGTCTCGGTCCCGGCCTTGGCGCAACACGCCACGGCCGAAGACATCGCCGACGGCCAGCGAGCGTTCGCATCGAGCTGCGCGGTTTGCCACGGTCCCGACGGCAACATCATTCCCAACATCGACTTCAGTCGCGGCCTCTATCGTCGCGAATACACGGATGCCGAGCTCGTCGGCATCATCCAGAACGGGATTCCGAACACTGCGATGCCGGCGACCGCGCGCATGACCGTGGCTCAGGCCGAGCGGATCGTCGCGTATCTCCGCGATCTGCCGGCGCAGGACGGCGACTCACTCATCGCCGGCGACGCGGCGCGCGGCCGCGAGATCTTCTTCGCCAAGGGCGCTTGCGACGATTGTCATGCCGTCGCCGGTCAGGGCTCGCGCAAGGGTCCGGATCTGAGCCGCGTGGGACGCGAGCGGCGCGCGCTCGAGATCGAGGACTCGATCCTGAACCCGACCGCCGTCGTCCAGCCAAACGCGCGGACCGTCAGGGTGACGACGGACGACGGCGACGTCGTCACGGGGCGTCTGCTCAATCAGGACACGTTCACCGTCCAGCTCATCGATGACGATGAGCAGCTCCGCTCGTTCGACCGTAGCGACCTGCGTAATTTCGCGTTCGTTGCTTCCCCGATGTCGTCCTACATCGGCACGCTATCGGCGCAGGAGATTGCCGATCTCGTGAGCTATCTCGTCTCACAGCAAGGTTCCTGAGCATGCAAGCCAGTATCCGCCTCGCAATTGCCGCCAGTGTTCTCGCCGGCACAGCCGCGGCTGAAGTGACGCCCGAGCGCCTGCTGAATGCGGCCGACGAGCCCGGGAACTGGCTCAACTATTCGAGCACCTACGACAACCAGCGCTACAGCCGGCTCGACGAGATCACGCGCGAGAACGTCGGCGGACTCCAGCTGCAATGGATCTGGCAGGCGAGCTCGCTAGAGAAGTTCGAAGCGACGCCGCTCGTCGTCGACGGCATCGTCTACACCGTGCAGGCGCCGAACGACATCATCGCTCTCGACGCCGCGACGGGGCGTGTCTTCTGGAGCTACCACCACGAGAATGACCCGAATGGACGGACCTGCTGCGGCCTGGTCAATCGCGGTCTCGCGATCCACGGCGAGAGGCTCTTCATGGGCACGATTGACGCGCATCTGATTGCTGTCGATGCCATCAGCGGCCAGTTGCTCTGGCAGACTCAACTCGCGGACCCGGCCGAGTTCTATTCGATCACGATGTCGCCGCTGGTGGTCGGTGACAAGGTCATGATTGGCACCGGCGGCGGCGATGGCGGCGCGCGCGGCATCATCGCGGCCTTCGACGTCGCAACGGGCGAGGAGCTCTGGCGCTTCTTCACGATTCCTGGTCCCGGCGAGCCCGGCAATGAGACCTGGTCGGGCGACTCCTGGCGCCGGGGCGGCGCCGCGGTCTGGAACCACGCGGCCTATGATCCCGAGACGAACCTCGCCTTCTGGGGCACCGGCAATCCGGCGCCGGACTGGGATGGCAGCCAGCGGCTCGGCGACAACCTCCACAGCGACAGCGTCGTCGCGCTCGACGTCGACACGGGCAAGCTCGCCTGGGCCTATCAGTTCACGCCGCACGACGAGCTCGACTACGACTCGACGCAGGTGCCGATTCTGGCCGACGTCGAATGGGAAGGCCGCACGCGCAAGGGCATGCTCTGGGCCAACCGCAACGGCCTCATCTATCTGCTCGACCGCCAGACCGGCGAGTTTCTGAACGGCAAGCCCTACGTCGCCGTGACGTGGATGGATGGCTTTGACGAAAAGGGCAGGCCGAATCAGGTGCTGTTCCCGACGGCCGAAGGCGCGGAATTCAAGCCGCACGTCCATGGCGCCTCGAACTGGGCGCCCGCGTCGTACAGCCCGCGGACGGAGCTCTTCTACGTCTCGCACTGGGAAGAGTCCGCGTCGATTGCGGTCGCCGGCGAGTTCCCGCGCACGGCCGATGACAATCCGCGACAGACGGGGATGGGTGCGATCAGCCAGCTGCCGTTCTTCAACGACGACGACGAGGCTTACGGCGTCGTCCGTGCCTACGATCCCGAGACTCTCGACCAGGTCTGGGAGTTTCGCATGGCTGATATCACCTGGGCTGGAACACTCGCGACGGCGGGCGATCTGGTGTTCGGTGGCGGGCGCGAAGGCTATTTCTTCGCGCTCGATGCCGAGAGCGGGGAGCTGCTCTGGAGGGCGGCGGTCGGCGGGCAGGTGAATGCGGGGCCGATGAGCTTCGAGGTGAACGGCAGGCAGCATATTGCGGTGGCGGCGGGGAACGCGCTGTTTACTTTCGCCCTGCCCTGAACCTTCGTCTGCTGCCCGGGCTCGAGCGCCCGTTGCACTTTGGGCATCCCGGATAGTCCAAGGGACGATCCGCGTGCATCACGGGGGCTGCGAATCGAGTCATGACCGGGATCCTGACTGACTGCCGTCATGCGTTGCGACTGTACGTTCGCACGCCGGGAGCGAGCGCGATCGCCGTGGCCGTGCTGGCCATCGGTATGGCCTTCGTTGGAGCGTTCCTCTCCCTGTACGTCGACCTGGTGCTCAGGCCGCATCCGGGTTTCGAGCAGAGCAGGCAGATCTCGAGCATCGGGCAAGATAGCGGGAGCGACCTGATCGGAATTGCCTTCGGCAATATCGAGATACTCGCCGATGAGATGACCACGATCGAAGCGATCGCCGTCCGGTCGGGCACGCCGACGTTTGTAGGTCTGGATCGTGAGCCAGTCATAGCCGGATTGGTCTCCGAAGAATTCTTTCCCGGGCTCCGTCCGCGTCTGGCGCTGGGGAGCGGATTTAGCATCGAAGACCATGCGCCCGATGCCGAACCCGTCGTCGTGCTCTCGTACAGTTATTGGCAACGACGGTTCGGTGGTGATCGCGGCGTCATCGGAAGCTTCGTCGATATCGCGCGAGATCCAATTGTCCCCTACAGGGGGCCGGGGGTTTTTACTTCGGCAGAACCTGAGCAGGAATCCGCCCGGTTCCGAATTGTCGGCGTAGTGGAGTCGGGGGTTTCACGTTTCGATGAGTACACACAGTACGAACCAGCCCTGTGGGTTCCGCTCGAGCGTGCCTGGCCGCTGTTCGTTGGCGTTCCCGAGAGCCTGAGAACGAGCAGGGCCGCCACATACGTTCGGCGTGCTGAGGGAGTCCCGGTGGAGGCTGTCGTCAACGAGCTTCGCGCACGATACGAAGACTCGGCGACGATCACCAATCTCATTCCGGGCGCAGGACTTGATGCGGCAGACGGCATCGTTTCCAACTTGGCTGTGCATCGAGACGCCAAGCACCAGCTCGAGCTGTTCCTGGCCGGCAGCGTGCTGCTCGCGTTGGTCGCAGCCGCCAACGTCAGCCTTTTTCTGCTCGCGCGAGCGCCGGCCCGTCGAAACGAGCTCGGTGTGAGGCTGGCCGTCGGGGCGCCGATGAGACGGCTTGCGCGTCAGCTCGCTACGGAGGCGGGATTGCTGGTTCTTGTCTCGGCGGCGCTGGGTCTCCTCGGCAGCGTCTGGCTTACTCTGTATTTGCGAGGCCTCGCGTTTCTGCGCGAAGCCCAGTGGCGCGAGGTCACCTTGCTTGACTGGCGCGTCATGACACTTTCCGGCGCCATTGTCCTGGTGCTCGCGCTGTTGGCGTCGCTGGCACCGATTCTCGGTATCAGGCGGCTTGGAATCGCCGCCGCCGCCAAACAGGTCACCGCCGGCGCTTCGTTGCCACAGCGGTCGGCCGGGACACTACAGTTTGCTGCGGCAGGCGCGCTCGGCGGCGCTGCGCTCGCGTTCGCTTGGTATCTCGCTGTGCTGATGTTCGGCGATCCGGGTTTCGAGACGAAGGACCGCTACTTCGTTCAAATCAGTACGCAGGCCCGCGGAATTACGCAGGACGAATACACTGTTGCCGCCGCTCGTTTGAGCGAGGCGGTCGAAGCAATTCCCGGAATTTCCGCCGTGGCGTTCGGTTCGCCCGTGCCCGGTAGTGAAAGCGAAGGCCGTTTTCCCACAATGATTCCGAGCCCGGTCGATCCGACGCAACAAATCGGGATTCAAGTCGGGGAAATCGAGCAGCGCTTCATCGAGCTCCTTGGCCTCAATCTGATTTACGGCCGCGCACCAGAGGGTCAGGAGCCACGCGTCGTGGTCGTCAACCAGACGCTCGCTCGGACCATTTGGGGTCGGGAAGACGTCGTTGGCGAGATTCTGTCGGGCAGTGCGCTTCTCGGCAATATACGAACCGGCGAAGGTTCGCAGATCGTCGGTGTGCTCGAAGACGTATCCTTCGGGCACCCGTCGGCGCCCGCGAAACCCTACGCCTTCAGAGGTTATGCGAATTTCCTTTCGGGGGTCATCGAAACTCGCTTGACAGCCGCCGAGTTGCAACAGGCGCTCCAGGACATCGAGTCAGTTCTCGACGTGCAGGTGCCAGTCGTTCGTCCGCTTCGGGATATGCGCCGGGAGCTCATCGCTGCCGATCGCGCGCGAAGCTACTTGACCATGGCGACGGCGGCTCTGGTTGTGCTCCTGTCCGTCTTCGGTTTCTATGGAACGCTGCGCTACCTGGTCGCGGCCGGCCGGCGCGAGTATGCGATCCGCGCCGCGCTCGGCGCTGGCCCGAGAGCTCTCGGTCGGTTGGTCGTGTGGCGCGGCCTGCTGCTGGGTTTGCCCGGGCTGGCGATCGGCGGACTGCTTTCGCTGATCGCGGTCGCCTGGTTGCGCGACGATTTCGGATCCATCGAGGTGCCCGCTACCGCGGTGACGCTGGCGGTCGTCGTCGGCCTGATCGCGATACTGCTTCTCGCCAGCCTGGGGCCAGCTCGGGAAGCGCGACGGACGCAACCGGCGCCGCTATTGCGGGAACAGTAATAGAGTCGAAATCTTGAAGCGCGCTGCTCCACCAGCTTTACACTGACCGTCCCGGAGCACCGATGAGCACTCTCATGGAAAGCTGGCCGCGACGGCATCGCATCACGGTCGATGAATATCACCGCATGGCCGAGGTCGGTCTTCTCGCGCCGGATGCCAGGGTCGAACTGATCGAGGGAGAGATCATCGACATGTCGCCGCTCGGCACACGGCACATGAGCGTCGTCGACCGGCTGAGCAGGCTTTTCGTGTTTGCAGCGGGAGAGGGCGCAATCGTGCGAGTAGGCGGTTCGGTCCGTCTCGGGCGAATGTCGGAACCCCAGCCGGATCTGCTCATCCTCAAGCCCCGCGCCGACTTCTACAGTGACGAATTCGCTACCGGAAACGAAACCTTCCTCGCCATCGAGGTCAGCGACACCAGCCTCCGCTACGATCGCGAGATCAAGGTGCCGCTGTTCGCGCGACACGGTGTGCCTGAGGCCTGGATCGTGGATCTCCAGCACGAGCAGTTGCTGGTATTTGCCGAGCCCGGCGACGGAGCTTATCGACAGCACCGGGTCGTCGAACGGCCAGGGCGCATGATGCTCGCCGCCATGCCCGCGCTTGCAGTCGACCTGTCGGAGTTATTCCCCTCCGCCGTGTCTTGAGCACACTTGCCGCAAGTATCTTTTAGGTCATTGGATCGGCTGCCTCGAAGCCGTAGCCTGATGACATGAAGGATCGGGCAGGGATACTGACAGTCGTGGCGCTTCTGACTGCGCTCGCGAGCGCAGGCTCGTTGTACGCCCATCACTCCGCGTCCATGTTCGAAATCGCGACGCCCGTCTGGCTCAAGGCCAAATTCGTCAGTTTCGATCGCGTAAACCCGCACAGCATCATCCACCTGGAGGCGAACACCGCGGATGCCCTGGTCCGGAGCTGGTCCATCGAAGGTCAGCCGGCCGCCCAGCTCGATCGACGGGACATCGCGGCGGACTTCCTGCAGGCCGGCGATGTCATCGAGGTCTGCGGCTTCGCGCTCAGGGAGGAGTATCGGTCGGTGCGATCGCCCCAGACTGGCAGGGGATACCCTCCGGACTTCCTGCACGGGCACATGCTGGTCTTGTCCGACGGGACGATGAAAGCCTGGGGATCCTATGGGAAGCTCCAGAACTGCGTTCGTCCGGGCGACCGCGTACAGACCTGGATCGACTTCGTGAATTCAGACCCCCGTGCCTGGCAACTCTGGTGCAACGGCCGGCGTTTCACGGCGGCGGCAACGATCGCGCCAGCCGAATTCGTCGCCGACGTCGACCGGGGGTTGGACCAGCCCTGCAACTAACCTGAGTTCTCAATTACACGAATATCGTGTAAATTCCCCAGCATGAAGAACATCACGATCACGCTGGACGAAAAGACGGCTGCCTGGGCGCGCGTCCATGCAGCCGAGCAGGGCAAGAGCCTCTCGCGCCTTCTCGGCGAAATATTGCAGGAACGGATGCGGGATTTCCGGGAGTACGAGGAGGCCAAGCGCCGCTTCCTGGAGAGCAAGCCATTCGATTTCGACTGGATCGACGGGCGCAAACCCACCCGTGACGAGATCAATGATCGCTCCAGTCTTCGTTGACGCGAACATCTTCGTCTATTCGCGCCAGGTGAGTGACCCGCGCCGGCAGCGAATTGCGGCGGAGTGGCTCGAACGCTTGTGGGACGATCGGATCGGGCGCACGAGCGTACAGGCGCTCAACGAGTGCTATTCCGTGTTGACCCGCAAGATCCGACCTGTCGTGCCGCGAGAGGTCGCTTGGGATTTCATTCGGAATCATCTGACGTGGAATCCGCAGCCTGTCGACAAGGAGCTCATGCTTCGCGCGCGGGAAATCGAGCAACGTCATCGATTGAACTGGTGGGACAGCCTGATCGTCGGCGCGGCACAATTGCAGAACTGCGCCTTGTTGCTCAGCGAAGACTTGCAGGACGGTGCCGTCTTCGGCGGGGTCACGGTACGCAATCCCTTCAGTATCGGCGTGGCCGAAGCGCTGGCTTCCTATGCCGTAACACGGTCGAAGGCGACTGGCCATCCGCGTCGCGGCAGGCCGCGGCGCGTCGCAACGGCGCCATGATGGTATGGTGCTGATATGGCAAAACTCGTCGGCTTCGCAGGCAGTCTCCGCAACGGCTCGTTCAATCGCTCGCTGATCGCCGCCGCCGCGGCCGTGATGCCGCAGGGCTCTACGCTCGAGGTGCTGTCGATCGATGACTTCCCGGTCTACAACGCCGACATCGAAGCAAACTCCGGCATTCCGCCGGCCGTCGTGCTGGTCAAGAACAAGATTGCCGCGGCCGACGGCCTCGTGATCGCGACTCCTGAATACAACGGCGGCATCCCCGGCATCGCCAAGAACGCCATCGACTGGATCTCGCGGCCGCCCGAGGACGTCAAGCGCGTGCTCGGCGGCAAGCCGGTCGCTCTCATGGGCGCGACGCCCGGCGGTATGGGCACGGCGTTCTCGCAACTCGCCTGGGAGCACGTGCTGCGAACGCTGCGCGCGCGGCTCTGGACCGGCGGCGGGCCGTTCTACGTTTCGGGAGCCTCGAAAAATTTCGATGCCGAGGGCCGGCCAAACGACGAGCTCAAGGCGAAGCTGACCAACTACATGGCCGCCTTCGTCGCCTCGCTCGGCTGAATCAGCGCCCGATCAATCGCCGCGCCCGCGCCTCGAGCGCGTAATCGTTCCCCGTCAGAGTGAGCGCCTTGCGCGCCGTTTCCTGCGCAAGCGCGGCGTTGCCCTGAGCAAGCCGGATCTCCGCCAGCTCGACCCAGAGCGTCGGATCGTCGGGCGACAGCGTGAGTCCGCGCTCGAGTGTCGCGGCCGCCCGGTCGAGATCGCCGGCGCTGCGTTCGTCGCGGCTCTGCTCGAGCAGTGCCGCCGCGGCGCCGGATGCTCGCGAGGGCTCGGGCGGCTCGGGCAGGCGGCCGATCGCACCGCCCTGCGGCGGCGACGACGAGTCGGTTCGAGGGATCGGACCCGGGCGGAGCACCGGGCCGGGTTCCGCGACTCCCGCGTCGCCCGCCGCGGGCATCGCACCTCCCGCGGGCTGCGATCCTGGAGTCGTCGTTTGCGGCTGGCTCGGCGGTCCGTAGATCCCGGTCGTGCAGGCTGAAAGCAGCGCGACGACAACGCTGACGCCGGCAAGCCGTATCACAGTCCCGATCCCTGCACCCAGGTCCGGATCCGCGAGCCGAAGCCGATCCGACTGCCGCCGCATTCGGTGGCGTGAGGTGGGCGATCGCGACCTTCGAGCAGCAGCGGCAACGCCTGAGGGCAATCGGGGTCGGTCTCGAGCCCGGTCCGCCAGTCAATCCAGGTCGGGCGATAGCCTTCCGGCGGGTTGACTGCGTAGGGCCGCGTGTCGAGCTTCGACATGATCTCGGACCAGACGAGGCCCGCGCCGGCGCTGCCCGTGAGCCCCGTCGTCTCGTTCGCGTCGTTGCCCATCCAGGTCACGACGAGATGATCGTTGCTGAATCCCGCGAACCAGCTATCGCGGTAGCCGTCCGAGGTTCCGGTCTTGCCCGCGGTGACGAGATTGGTGGGCAGCAGCGATGCCGCTGCGCGCCCGGTGCCGAGCCGCATCACCTGGCTCAGCGCCTGGTTGATCTCGTAAACGTAGCGCGGATCGACCGTCTGTTCGATGGCGAGCGGATAGCGCTGGATCGTCGTGCCCGTGGAATCGACGACGCTGCGCACACTGCGGAGCGGCGTTCGGAAACCACCGTTCGCGAGCGTGTTGTAGAGCTGCGTGACCTCGAAGGGCGAGAGATCGAAGGCGCCGAGCAACATCGATGGATAGGGATCGGGCAGGTTCTCGAGACCGAGCCGGCCGAGGAGGTCGATCACGGCCGGCAGGCCGACGTCCAGCCCCAGGCGCACCGTCGCCTGATTCAGCGATTCGACGAGCGCGCGAATCGCCGGTACCGTGCCCATCGATTCACCGTCGAAATTCGTCGGCTCCCAGATCTTGCCGTTGTCGAGCTCGATCCGGATCGGCTCGTCTTCGACGAGCGACGCGAGCGAGTACCGACCCGACTCGAGCGCGGCGAGGTAGACGACCGGCTTGACGATCGAGCCCAGCGGCCGGCGCGCATTGAGCGCGCGATTGAATCCATCGAAGCGCGTCAGCCGGCTGCCGACGAGCGCGCGAATCTCGCCGTTGTGCGGGCTCGTGACGATGACAGCGCCGTCGAGCGGCGGGCGATCCGGTTGCAGTCGGTCGACCGATTTCGCGAGGGACGTCTCGGCCAGCGCCTGGATCGTCGGGTCGAGCGTCGTGTAGACGCGCAGGCCCGAGACCTCGAGATCCTCGCGCGCATAGTCGCGAGCGAGCTGGGTGCGCACGAGCTCGAGGAAACCCGCGTAATACGAGCTCGATCCGGTGCGCCGGTCGACGATGTCGAGGGGCTGGGCGGAGCTTGCGGTCATCTCGTCCACCGAGATCACCTCCTGCCCGGCCATGAGCTCGAGGACGAGATTGCGGCGCTGCAGCGCGCGCTCGGAATTGCGGTACGGGTCGTAATACGACGGGCCGCGAACGACGGCGACGAGCAGGGCCACCTCATGCAGGTCGAGCTCGGCCAGCGGCTTGCCGAAGTAGAACTGGCTGGCGAGGCCGAAGCCATGAATGGCGCGCGCCCCGTCCTGCCCGAGGTAGACCTCGTTGATATAGGCCTGCAGCAGGTCTTCCTTCTCATAGCGCAGCTCGAGGCTCATCGCCATGAAGGCTTCCGAGATCTTGCGGCTATAGGTGCGCTCGGTGCTGAGATAGAAACTGCGCACAAGCTGTTGGGTCAGCGTGCTCGCGCCCTGCTCGATCTCGCCGGACGAGATGTTGACGACGGCCGCGCGCACGATCGCGCGCAGGTCGATACCGATATGGCTCTCGAAGCGCCGGTCTTCGACGGCGATCAGCGCCGCCTTGACGATCTCGGGCGTCTCCTCGGGCGTGATGATGATCCGGTCTTCGCCATGCGCGGGGAAGATGCTGCCGATCAGGAACGGATCGAGCTGCATGATCGCGATCGGCGTGCCTGCGCCCGAGGTGATCGCGGCGATGCGGTTGCCGGTGAAGCGGATGTTCGCGATCTGCTCGGGTGTGCGCTGACCCGCGTAGTCGAAGCTGCGGGTATGCAGCTCGAGGTTGTCACGGGTCCGGCGGAAGCGGCCGCTCCCTAGCGCGCCGTCAGTCTCGTTGTAGCCGAGGCGGGCGAGCTCGGCGGCAAGATCAGCCTGGGAAATCCTGCGGCCGCCGTAGAGCTCGAGCGGTGCGGCATACACCTGCGCCGGGCGGTCCCAGCTGCGAGAAGCAAACTCGCGCGTGATCTGCCAGCTCAGATAGAAGCCGTAGACCACGGCAACGAACAGCGCCAGCGAGACGGTCATGAAGGAGTAACCGAGGATTCGGCGCCGGAGCTTGCGATCCATCAGGGGAGCTTACCGCAGAATCGCGGCCGCCCAGGAGTCGGCCAGAATCGGCCAGAATTGGCCAGAATCGCAAATGATCACTCGAAGGCGCCGCGCAGTGCGTCCTGCAGCCGGTTGCGGATGGCGTCTTCCGCCTGATCCCGCACTTCGCGCTTGATCAGGTCCTCGGCCAGCTGGCGGACGTCGAAGGCCGGCGTCGGCGACGACACCGGACCCTGGAGCGAGAAGCCGATCGGGATCGATCCGTCGATCCGGGAATTCAGGCGCTCGCAGCCCGGGAGATTGACCGGGCCCACCATGCGCGCAACGTAGTTCGTGTCCAGCACCTGGTCGACGAGCCGCATGGTGCCCTGGCCTGTCAGCTCGGCGTAGCCCGTGCTGACGAAGAGGTTTTGCGTCGATGCCGTGCCGTTGGCAACGGTCGCGGACGCGCTGATGACCCGGTATGGCGTCGCGTCCGGTGCGGCCGGCGGCTCGGGCAGCTGGCCGAAGGCGTTCATGGCCTTGCAGAGTCCGTGGCCGAGGTTGATGCCGCGCAGCTCGCCGTCGCCGAACGACACGCTCATCGTGCCCGCGGCCGTCGCCACGGCCTCGCCGATGGTCGCCCCGTTGCCAGCGAGATCGAGGTCGAAGTTGCCCGTTCCGCTCAGCGAGCTGGCGCCGAGCATGTCGCCGAACAGGGGATCCATCCCGAGCCCGGTTGCCGTGCCGCGTAGACGTGCCGATGGCGTTGCGCCGGTCGCGTCGACTTCGACGCCGCCTGTGAAGTTCCCGCCGTAAAGCTGCGTCCGCACCGAGCTCAGGGCCGCGCGCCCGTCGCCGATGGCGAGATCGGTCGCAAGCTGCTGAAAGCGCATGCCGCCGATCGTGAGATCGCCGACGTTTACCGAGCCGATCACGTTGGTGGCGGTCAGGGCCTCGCTGTCGAGGCGGATGTCGCCGAGGCGCCGCTCTTGCGTCGCGCCGGAAGGCGCCGCCCCGCCGGCGGGCGCCTTCGGATCCGCGGCGTTGCCCGCGGCCGCACTGCCATTTGGCGGCAGATAGCGGTCGGCGTCGATGCGATCGGCGCGGAGGTCGAAGCGATAGAGCGGATCGGCGAAGTTTTCGACGCTGAACTGACCGGTGATCCGCGAGTCGTCGAGTGTCAGTGCGATGTCGCGGAAGCTCCCGCTCGAGCCCGTCGTCTGGAACGAGGCGGCGAGCTCGGCGCGGCTGAAGGCCTGCGGATCGGACGAGGCCGGGACCGGGAGCTCGAACCGCGTGAGCAGGGCACGCGGCGAAAAGGCCGCGAGGCGAGCCTGGCCCGACAGCTCGAGCGGGCCGGAAGTTTCCATCGTCAGCCGGCCTTCGCCGGAGATGCCGTAGGCCGCAATCTCGAGCGGATCGAAGATTGCGCGTCCGGTCGCGCGCGAATAATCGAATGCGGTCGTGAGTCGGAGCTCGCCGATGTCGGTCGCGAGCAGATCGGCTGGCAACTGGCTGCCGAGCAGGGCACCGAGGAGGGCGTTGTCGACGCCCGCGACGTTGATCTGGCCCTGGATGCGCGCCGGGTCGGCGACGCCGGTCAGGACGATCCGGCCGCCGAGTCGCGCGCGATTCAAGGCGAGCGCCAGGTTGCTGAGGTCGAGGCGGTCGCTGCCCGCCGCGAGCGCCGCATCGGCTTCGAGGCTCACCGAAGCCAGCGCGTTGAGGTCCGTGCCGGGCGGCAGGTGAGCGGCGGCCAGGCGCTGCAGCGGCGCGACGGGCCGGAATGTCGGCACCTCGATCCGCGCGGTGACGTCGCCGGCCGCATTCCTGGCTCCGCTGCCGCGCGCCTCGATTCCGAGGGCGTTGAGTGAATAGCGGTCCACGGTAACGGCCAGCGGCGACAAGCCGACGGCCAGCCCCGCATCCACGGAGAAGCCGCCCGCGTCGGCCCCGGCAAGCTCCGGCGGCGTTGTCTGCCCCAGCGCTTCGAAGAGCGCCTCAATCGTCGCGCCGCTCGCCTGGATTTCACCGCGCAGCTGCGGTGCCGAGAACAAAGCCGTGCCTGCGAGGTCGAGATCAGCCTCGATGTCGCCTGTTCTGAGCTCGAGACCATCGATCGCTAGGGTCTCGTTGGCCGTGTCGAGCTCGAAGCTCGCGAGCGCGGCGGTTAGATCGAGCGTCGCCTCGCTGAGCGGGGAATTGGTCAGAGCAGCCGAGACCTCGACGGGGCCGCTGCGCAGCCGGCCATCCTCGAACACGGCTTCGTCGAGACTGAGCATCGCCGAGGCGCGTTCGGTGCCCTCCGCATCCAGCACCTGGAGCTCCAATTCGGCTTCGCGCAGAGCGGGGGCGGGTGCGCGCACGGCCGTGGCATCGAGCTCGAGTGCGGCCGTCATCCGGCTCGCGACATCGAGCAGCGAAACGGACAGGGCGACATCGACGGGTTCGTCGTCGCTCACGACGCCCGTGGAGAGGCTCAACTCGCGAGCGACGTAGCGGAGTTCGCCATCGGCACCGTGCCACTGGATGACCGCATTGCTGATCTCGACGCCCTCGGCGACGAGTCGGTCGAATGCCGCCTGATCTTCGCCGGTCTCAGGCAGGACGGGTGCCGTGGGATCATCCGGCGGCAGCAGCGTGGACCAGTTGCCGCGACCCGCGGCGTCGACGCCGAGGTTGAGCTCGATGCCGTCGAGCGCGACACGGCCGAGCTCGACCTCCCGCCGGAGCAGCGGCCAGACGCGGACGCGCGCCGACATCGACTCGATGCGGACGAAATCGCGCTGGCCGAAAGCCGGGTCGTCGGAGAGCGAGATGCCGCCGGTCTGGACCGCGAACCAGGGGAAGAGGCTGAGCTCGATGTCCTGCTCGATATTCAACCGACGCCCGGTGTTTTCCTCGACCCAGGCCGTGAGGTTGTCCTTGAGCGAATTCGGATCGAAAGTGTTGATCAGGATGATCGCCGCGATGACGACGATGACAATGATGCCGCCGAGAACGGCGAGGACGATGCGCAGGGCTTTCATTCGGAGGTCCCTTGATCTCGAAGCATAGCGCGCCCTCGAGGCCACGCATACCAGGATTCCGTCTCGGGGATTCCGGGTTCGCGCGATAATGCGAGCCCTCGAGTGAACCGGATCTGAACATGGAATACCGCAATCTCGGCCGGA
>Ga0315912_10000684_pt1 | contig 53545 bp, 38 predicted proteins | sample VfabasoilMG_FD_204469 | JGI IMG/M metagenome (GOLD analysis project Ga0315912, IMG submission 204469) | Garden soil microbial communities collected in Santa Monica, California, United States - V. faba soil | ecosystem: Environmental > Terrestrial > Soil > Garden | place: USA: California...
CGGGTCCCCCTTGGGGTTCTCGGCTCGAGGTCCAACGGGTTGATGGGAGTCGCGAGTCACCTGTGCCGTGGTCAGCCTTCGACCTGTTCGTCGGCGACGAGCTGCGGGTCGAAACCTGCGGTGGCGCTGGGCACGGATTTCCCGGTTACGGCGAGATCGAATTCGATCCTGGAGAGCTCTGGCCAGCGTAGTCGGCGACGGTTTCGGCGTTTGACAACTTGAGAGCCCGAACCCAAGGTCTCCACGTAACGTTACGTCAACGTTTTTCGTTGAAGGGTTCGGTACGGGGATGCAGGTCAACAGCGAACCATATCGCCTGGGCAAACGAGCCGCGCCGCTCATGGACGCCCGTGAGGAGGTCGAGCGAGCAACTCGCTTGCGAAATGCGCGAGGGGAGCTTTGGCCGCTCCTGCTTTCTGTGGCGTCGGGCCCGGATCACGTGCTGAGCGCCCTTCGTGAAGTAAACGCTGATGCAAACCAGAACGTCATCGTTCGGTTGCAGCGGCTTGGTCGCCGCGGACCACGCGGCTCGATTGCGCTCCGACGTTTGAGTGAGGAACTCGCCGAGCTCGATCGGGCGGGTGAGCTCTCCTCGGTCGTGATCGACCTGCTCGAACGACATGGCGAGCTGCCCGAGCGCGCGCGCGAGCTTCAGGCGATCTGGCGCGCAGAGAAGCATCGCTTCGTCGTGGCCAACATGGGACTCGTCTTCAAAGTCGCGTCGCGCTTCAACGGAGGAAGCCTCTCGCTCCACGACTTGGTTCAAGAAGGCGCGCTCGGGCTCCTGCGTGCCATCGACATGTTCGACCCGTCGCGCGGCTTTCGTTTCTCGACCTATGCGGTGTGGTGGATCCGCCATGCGATGGGTCGAGCGCTCGCGGATCGATCGCGAACCATCCGGGTACCCGTGCATCTGTCCACGCTTCAGACTCGGCTTCGCAAAGAGCGTCCTCGTCTGCGTGAAGAACTGGGTCACGAGCCAACGCACGCCGATCTCGGTCGCGCGTGCAATGTGACGCCCGAGCGCGTCGCGTTGGCTGAACTCGCGTTCTCGACCTCGGTCGTGTCGCTCGAGCATCCAGGCCAGCAGGATCAGGATCCCCTCGAACTGCCCGATGAGGATCATCGCGAGGCACTCGAGTTTCACCTCGCCTCCGACAATCTCAAAGACAGCCTCGACCAACTGAGCCCGCTCGAAGCCGATATCATTCGCAAACGCTTTGGCTTGGAAGACACGTCGACGATGACGCTGCAGGAAATCGGCCGACAGTACGATCTCTCCCGCGAACGGATCCGCCAGATCGAACTCAAGGCGATCGAGAAGATGCGCGTCTCGATGGGCATCGAAGCCAAAGCCTCCTGAGGCGCACCTCTGCGTCAGACACTTCGGCGACCGACCTGCGGCCGCGCGAGTGATATGGCTCGGAGTGATATGGCTCGCGCGCGCCGTCCGGTCCTCCGGAAGGCGCTCGACGAAGCGATCCGCGAGTAATTGGATCCGCGCACCCATCGGCGCAAGCCGCCGGGTAGGCGAAGGCAGCTTGGCTGCCCTCGCGAGGGGCCTTGGCGAAAGGCCCTTCGGTGACCTAACCCACGTGGAGACCGAGGGCCCGCCGCGCGGTGAAGTAGTCCTCGCTGATGCTGTAGAGCACGAGTTCTTTGATCTTGTCGCGGCGCCCCATCGCGCTGCCCAACATCGATTGTTCCTGCGAGATCATTTGCCCGGCGACCCGCAAGTCGTTGCAGAGCAGAAGCCCCACACGATACGTGGTGAGCTCAGCCGCAGCAGACCATCGTTTGACGTCGATCGATCCACCGGTTTCGACGAACTTCTGGATCAGCTTGCGCAGTTGATCGAATGCAGCGGGCTGCATTCTCCGCGTGATCTCGGCCGCGATCTGGTCGAGTTCGGCCGTATCGCCCGGGACCGGCATCCCCACCGCACGCAAACAAGCCATGAAGACCTGCTTGAGGTTCGGTGCCAAGCGATCGAGCGCGACGAAGCAGAAGTGCGGCAGATAGAGGTCCATCATGTGTCGCGCCAACGAGAACGCGAGATGCGACTCGTTTGTCTGCCGCAGCAGGTTCTGGAACACGACGAGCGACGGATGGATGACCTCGTCGCGCTTCAGATTCAGCAACGCGATGTCGCCTGGCTCGCTCGGTCGCAAGTACACGTCGGGTTGCGACACATTGAGAACGTCCCGGATATACTTCGCCGTGCGCGAGAACAGCGAGGGGTCGATCGAGATGTCGACGATCTCGCGAATGTTGAGCGTGTTGGGCACTTCCTGAGCCCGCCAGGCCGCCACGGCGGGAGCGATGAGCCCCAAGATCCCCGTGAGATAGAGATCCTGATCGGGATGGAACACGTTCCGCCGCAGTGTGTCTTCGCTCAAGCGCTGCCGCGCCCGCTGGAAGTCGCTCTTGCGATATTCGCTGACGAACTTCTCCTCCTCGGGCGTCGCCTTCTTCAGGAACGCGAGCACCGACCCCAAGCAGTACGCTTTGTCGATCTGTGAGGCGTTCAAGTAGATGTTGTAGAGCGAGTGATAGCTCTCGTACCGGAAGGGTTCGCTCGCGATCAGGATCTGATGCTCGCGAACCGCGGCTTCGAGATGTTCGTCGGGCTCGACCTGCATCAGGCGTTCGTAGAGCTCCGCCATCTTGATGTGGCGCGCGACGTTGCCGGGTTCGAGCTTCGACGCCACTTCGTAAGCTGCCACCGCGGATTTGAAATCCTGGAGACGAGAGCGATAGATCTCCGCCAGGTTGTTCCAAAGCGTGACCTTGAGCGGTTCGTTCCCGTCGGCGGGCATGCGCTTGAGCATCTTGCGATAGGCCCGCTCGAGCGCTTTCCAGTCCTTCGCCTTCGTCAAGAGCGTATCGATCGCCTGAAACGCCTTGAGCATCGTGACGTCGTCGTCGAGCACGGCATTGAACCGATCGATCGCGTCGTCGATGGATTCCATCTCGTCGCGGAGCAACACCGCTGCCGTGTAGTTGTACCGGCTGCGCCGACTCGGAGCGGTCTCGATATCGACGATCCGGTCGATCACCGAAATGGCGTCTTCCCAACGTTTCGCCGCGGTGTAGAGGTCGAGCAACGTGTGCAGGGTCGGAAAGTCTTCCGGCTTGATGTCGAGAGCGGCCTGGTATGAATCCGCCGCTTTGTCCCGATTGCCGAGCTGCTCGGCATAGAGCTGCCCAATGTCTTTCCAGAGCGCGAACTGCTGGTCGCCATCGGGGGTGATGTCGACGAGAGCTCGCTTCGCTTCGATGACGCCTTCCCAATCGTTGGCCTGCGCCCGCAATTGAATGACCGCAGCGAGGGTCTCCTCGTGGTGCGGATCGACCTCGAGCGCCTTCTCGAAGTAGTTGAGGGCTTTGCGTGGTTCGCCCTGACGATTCTTGATCGTGCCGAGTCGATGGTAGACCCGGACCGTGTCTTCGTCGGCTTGGGTGTCGCGATGCTGAACGAGAATGGTTTGGTAGAGCTTGAACGCCCGTTCCCAATCTTCGCGCTCGAACAGTAGGTCGCCCATTCCGACGAGCACGTCGTGATTGGTCGAATCGATGTCGTAGGCGCGCTTGTATTGCTTGAGGGCTTTCTCGCCGTTGCCGAGCGCTCGCGCCACTTGAGCGGCGCGCATGAACAGATCGCGTTGCGCATCGTCATCGAGCTCGAGCTGCTCGACCTTGCGGGTGAGCATGTCGAGGATCGGGTCCGCGGCCGAATAGTGCTGACCCTCGATATAGATGTCGGCGAGCACCCGACCGACCGCGACGTGCTCGGGGTCGTATTGCAGGGTCCGCGCAAACAAGTCGATCGCACGGTTGCGGTCGTCGAGCTGCTCGTAGTTGATGAATGCAGCCTCCGAAGCCAGCTTCGTGCGCTCGAGCGTATTCGAGGAGTACTCGGACGCGGTCTCGAGTGTGCGTGAGGCCTTGAGCCAATCGCCGCGTCCCCGGTGGATGTCGGCAAGCAAGACGAGGGCCGGGACATAGCCAGGATCGAAGGTCAACGCCTGGTTCAAGCGAACCTCGGCTTCCTCCGAATCCATGATCTTCTCATGGAGCACTCGCCCCATGCGCGTGAGCAACTCGAGCCGTGCGGTGGGATCGGGGTGGAGGTCGACCAGCCGCCCCATCGTTTCGATCGCCTTGGGCCAATCCTCGAGCGTTTCTTGCAGGCGGCTCAACGTGGTCGCAGCGCCGAAGTTGTCGCCATCGAGCTCGAGGATCTCTTTGTAGGTCTCGATCGCCCGTTCATTGTCCTGAACGTGGCGTTCGAAGATCTCGCCCATCGCGCTCAGCAACTCCACCTTGACGGTGGGGTCTTCGGTCGCTTCGACGTGGGAGCGATAGGTTTCGAGCAGTTCGCTCCACTTTTCGAGTCCGCTATAGAGCTCCTCGAGTTGGCGATAGGTGAGATCCCGATTGGGATCGAGCAGAAGCACCTTCTGCAGTACCTCGGCGGCGCGCTCACGATCGTCCGCGAGCGACACGAGCGCATTGGCCATCTTGTCGTAGATGGCGATCTGCGCGGGCACCTCGGCCGTCGCATCGAGCTCGGACTCCAAGATCTCGAGGTAATCGTCGATCTGGTTGGCGTTCAGGTGCAGTCGCTCGAGCGACTGCAAGGCATCGAGGTCGGTGGGTTCCTGCGCGAGGATGTCCTTGTACGTCTCGATGGCCGCCGCCATGTCACCCAGGTTCGCCTCTTGGACGTACCCGATATGCTTTTGAATTTGCAGCCGCTCCTCGTGCTCGACGGTGGCGGCCGAGCGTCGGCCGAGCACCCGAACGAGTTCGATCCACGCGCCCTGCTTTTCATGCAACCGGATGAGTGAATCCAATGCCGCCGTGCTCTCAGCGTCGATCTCGAGAACGCGACGATACGATTCGACCGCACCATCGACATCGCTGAGATGGACTTCTCGGACTTGTCCGAGCTCGAGCAAGGTTCGATTTTGCTCGTCCGGTTCTTGTTCGAGCGGGATCACCCGCGCCAACGTGCGTGCGAGTTCATCGAAATTTCCGTCACGACGCTGGAACTTCGCGAGTTCATGCAGTGCCGAGACACTTTGTGGATTGAGCTCGAGCGCACGCTGCAGGGAACGTGGCCCCCATACCGCGTACTCGGTGTGCCCGAGATGCTCGCCGTACGAGCGCCCGATCTTGACCCAGAGCTCGCATTGCTCGAGCGGGTCTTCGATCTCTTCGACCTTGCCGTTGTACTCGCTGAGCAAAATGCTCCACTTGTTGTTCTCGGTCGCCAGACGTTCGAGCTCACGAGCCGTGTGATCGTTCGCATAGTCGACATGGAACGCCAGCAAGAGCGCATTGAAGGCCTCCTCCGACTCGTGCAGCTCCTGTTCGAGCACCTTGGCGGCTGCGTGATAGAAGGGAACCTTGGTTTCGATTTCGGTCGAACGCTCGGCGCGATCGAGTAGCAGCATCGCCAAGCTCGGCCAGTCTTCGGTCTCCCGGTAGATGTGCTCGAGCGCGTCGGCAGCCGCACCATGGCCGGGCGCAAGCTCACGCACGCGGTCGTACGCGGCCGCGGCCTGTTGCCGGTCCTCCAGTCGATCCTCCCAGATCGACGCGATCTGCATGAGGACGTCGATCTTCTCGTCGCCTTCGAGCAGGTCCGCTTTACGCTCGAGGATCTCGATCGTGTCGTTGAACCGACCCTGTTGCGTGTATTGCTCTTCGAGGGCCGCGAGCGCCTCTACGTTGTCCGGGGCGAACTCGAGGACTCTCAGCCAGTGGCCGATCGCCTCGTCGGGCTGCATGAGGTACTCGGCCTGGATGCGACCGAGCTTCGCGTGCAACGCGAGAATCCGCTCCGAACCCAAGATCCCGGGTCCGACCGCGATGAGCTTGCTCAACACCTCGGTCAACTCGGGCCAAGCTTGGCCTTTCTCGTAGATGTCGTGCAGCGCTTCGAGGGTCTCGAGGTTCGTCGGAGCGAGGTCTAGGGCCGCGTTCCAAGCGTCGAGGGCGTTGCGTTCGCGCTCCAGGTGTTCGCCGTAGACACGACCGAGCATTTGGTATGCAGCGACCTTTTGCTCGACGGAGTCTTCGGACACGAAGACCCTGCGCTCCAAGACCTCGACGAGCTCCTCCCAGCGCTGGGCTTGTTCGTGAAGCGTGGCCAGCTCTCCGAGCGCAACGGCATCCTCACCCCTGAGGTCGAGGACTTTGGTCCAGAGATCGACTGCATCATCGGGACGCTGCAGAGTCTCGGACGCAAGCTTAGCCATCCGTTGATAGCAACCCGCCGAGTCCTCGTCGGTGTTCGCGACATCGACCATCTTCTGATAGATGTCGAATAGATCCTGCCACTTGAACTGTGACAGATAGAGCGCCTCGAGGCGTTGCAGAGCGATCTCACTCGTCGGGTCGCTCTCGAGGGCTCGCATATACGCCGAGATCGCGAGCTCGGCATTGCCGAGCTGACCTTCGTAGACCTGCGCCAGGCGAACCAGCAGGTCGACTTGCCCTTCGTCGACGGTGAAGCGAATCCGTCGTTGGAGGACCTCGACGAGGTCTTCGGCCATCCCGAGGTAGCTGTAGATCCGATCGAGTGCGATCAGGGCCGGCCCATTTTCGGGATCGATCTCGAGGACTTGGCGATAAACCTCGATCGCTCGTCCCGCGTCGCGAAGCTGTTCGTCGAGCACGCGAGCCGAACGCCCGAGGACCGCGAGTTTCACCTCCGGTGCCGGCGAAGTGTCGAGGATCTGTTCGCCGACGCCGACGATGTGCGCCCATTGATCGGTTTGTTCGGCCAAGCGTTCGAGTTCCTCGAACACCTGCTCGCTCGTCGGATTGTCCATGTAGGCGCGAAGCCACCACACGTACGCCTCGTGGGGGGCTCCAAGCTTGTGCTCGGCGATGTCGGCCAGATTTTGGATGATGGTCAAGCGATCGACCGGATCGTCGGTCACGCTCAGCTTCACTTCACCGAGCTTGACGAGTGCATCCCAGCGACCCGCGGCTTGATAGATGGGTTCGAGGATCTCGGCGACGTCGGACTGACGCCGGCCTTGCTCCAGCTGCGCCTCGAGTGCGCGAAGCGTTTCCGGATGAGCGGGATCGAGGTTCAACACCTCGCGGTAGGCCTCGAGCGCGCGGTCCGTTTCGCCGGTCTTGAGCTGATGGATCTGACCGATGCGGAAGTAGAGGCCGACCACGTCGACCTCGCTGCCCGTCATCGTGACTTGTCGGCGCAGGTTCTCGACGAGTTCGGGCCAGCGCTCCAGCACTGTGAAAATTCGCTCCAGCGAACCCACCGCTTCTCGATGGTCCGGGTCGGCGTCCAGGATCTCTCGATACCGGGAAACCGCTTTGTCGACGTTGTGGAGCCGCTCCTCGTAAATCCGGGCGAGGCGCAGGAGCACCTGAATCTTGACCTGCGGATCGAGCAGCTTATCTGCTTGGGCGGCGAGCAGATCCGCAAAGGCTTGCCAGCCGTTCGTGATCTCGGCCAGTCGCTCGAGCTGCTCGACGGTTTCCTCGGACTGCGGATCCGTCGCGAAAGCGCGGGCATAAGCATCGAATGCCCGATCGAAGGCGGACAATTGCGATTCGTGGAGGAGCGCGGTCCGATGAAGCCGTTCGATCTTCGCGATCGGATCCTCGGTGTGAGCGATCATGACCTCGTAGATCTCGACGAGCTTGTCCCACTCACCGCTGTGCTCGTAGAGCGGCGCCAAGACTTCGGCCGCCTGCATCGGTTCGCTCTCGCCATGAACGATGCGTTCCAGTGCCGTGATCGTCGGTACGTGGCTGGGATCGTAGGCGAGTACCTCGCGATACGACTCGATGGATCGGACGATGTCTCCGAGCTTGGTTTCCCAGAGTGCGCCGATCCGATAGCGGAATCCGGTTTGGTCGAGCTCATCGGGCACGGCCTCGACCGCACGCTCGAGAATCTGGAGTTGGTCGAGCCAGCGCTCGGCTTGGCCATAGAGGCGATCGAGCGCCTGGATGGCTTGGTAGTCGGCTGCGTCGATCTCGAGTACCGCTTGATAGGTGTCGATCGCCCGATCGGTTTCGCCGAGTTCAGCGTCGTACACCTGGCCGAGAACATAGAGGGCCTTGCGACGGTCGTCCGGATCCTCCGCCAGTTCGCTCTGGCGTTGGTAGACGTCCTTGAGCTGATCCCAGCGCCCTTCCTTGAGATAGAGGCGCACCAGCGCTTCGAGGGCCTCGCGATCGGTGTCGTCGGTCGTCAACACCTGCTGGAAGAGCTCGATCGCTCCTTTGGCATCGCTCATCACGTCTTCGCGGATCGCAGCCGCGTACTTGAGCAAGGCTTTTTGGTCCTCGGGCGATTCGACCATCTCGGCTTTGCGTTTGACCGCGGCCACGAGCGAATCGAACTGGTTGTTCTGCCGATGGACCTCGATGAGCGCATCGACGGCATCGAAGTTGGCCGGATCGATGTCCAGCACCTTCTCGTAGGTCTTGGCAGCTTGGATCGGATCGCTGAGCGATTCCTCGTAGGTACGAGCCACTTTGAACAGCAGCAACGTGCGCAGCACGTCATCGACGGAATCCCCGACGACCCGCTCGTAGAGCGCGACGAGCCCAGCATGGTGGCCCATCTGCGTCGCCAGTTTCTCCAACCGGTTTTGCGTATCTTCGTTGGCGGGGTTCTCTTCGAACGCCCGCCCGAAGGCTGCGAACACCTCTTCGGGCTTGCCGCCTGCGAGCTCATGCAGCTGACCAATCTGGTGGAGCAGCTGAATCTTTTCATTCGGGTCGAGCGAGTGTTTGACCCGAATGTCGTAGACCGAGATGAGCTTGGGCCAATCGCTGCTGGCTTTGTAGATCTCCTCGAGAATGCGAGCGACGGCCAATTGATGCTCGGGATCGCCGAGCAGCTGCTCGAGCGCAGCCATCGCAATGGGGTTGCCGGGTTCGAGCTCGAGCGCCCGCGAGAACGACTCCACTGCGAGTCCGGTTTGATCGAGTTTTTCGCGGCGAAGCTGGCCGAGGCGCAGGTTCAATCCGATCTGCTGATCGGAGTCGTCCGCGAGGGAGAGTTGGCGCGCCAAGTTTTCGGCCAGTTCATGCCATTGCTCGGATCCGCGATAGAGCCGATCGAGGGCCTGGATCGCCCGTAGGTTCGTCTCGTCGTCCGCGAGGATCTCGTTGTACGTCGCGATGGCATCCGCCCGACTGCCGAGCAGGTCTTCTTGCAAGCTCGCGATCTTGAAGCGCAGGTCCTCGCGGAGCTGCGGATCGGTCTCGATTTCGACCTTGCTACGGTACACCCCGAGCAGTTGGGACCAGTTTTCGTCGCGACTATAGAGCGCTTCGAGAGCGTCGAGCGAGGCCCGATCGGAGGGATCGATGTCGACCGCGCGTTCGAAGCATTGGATCGCTTTCTGTGGCTGGCCGAGCTGTGCGTCGTACAACCGCGCGAGCTTGGTGAGAAGCTGGCGCATCAGCTCGCTCGGCAGATCACGGCTCACGGCGTTCTCGTAGAGGTCCACGAAATCCGGCCAGCGGTTGTCCACCGCGGCGATCCGCTCGAGTTGCCGCTGCGCGACCTCGTTTTGCGGGTCGTCGGTAAATGCTCTTGCGTAACAATCGAATGCGCGGCGAGAGTCGCCCATCGCATCGGCGAGGATCGAGCCCGCTCTGAGCAACAGCTCGACGCGCGCGGAACCTTCCTCCGCAGCCGCTTGGATCTCGAGGCAGCGAACCTGCTGGGCATGCGCGCCGCTCGTCTCGTAGATCGGGAGCAGGATGCTCGCGACCTCGAGTTTGTGCGCATCGTCATCGAGCCAGCCTTCGAGGCGCGCACGCGCTTCGTCGTGGCTCGGGTCGAGCTCGAGCACTTGGTGATACAGCTGGATCGCTTCACCGGCGGGGGCCGCAAGCTCCTGCTTGAGGTTTCCGAGCCGAATCAAGAAGCCCGTGCGCGCCGGAACGTCATGCTCGGGCACGAGCGCGAGCTCGCGCGCGACGATGCCCGCCAATTCTTCCCGCCGCACCAAGCTCGAGTAGATCCGGTCGAGGGCACCGAGCACGATCGGTTCGTCCATGCCTCCGGCGAGCACGCCTTCGTAGGCTTCGATCGCTTTGTCGGCGTGGCCGAGCTGCTCGTGCAACGAGCCGATGCGAGTCAGGGTCGCCCGACGCTCGGCATCGTCGCCCGCGAGCGAGAGCTTGGTGGTCAACACCTCGAGCAGGTCTTCTTCTCGGCCAAGGGCTAGGAAGAGCCGTTCGAGCGAGGCCAGGGCCGTTGCCTGTTCGGGATCGATGTCGAGGATCGCCTGATTGGTCCGGAGGGCAGCATCGAGGTCCGCGAGATGCTCTTCGTGGACCTTGGCGAGTTTCAGCCGCAGCGGCAGGCTGTCTGAGTCTGCCCCGTATTTGGCGATCGCTCCTTCGAGCGCACGAGCCAGCGCGTCGTAGCTGCGCGAGGCCTCGGCGAGCCGTTCCAGATGACCACGCACGTCTGCACCGGTGTGGTCTTCGTCGAGGGCACGACGGTAGTACTCGAACGCAACGACCGGATCGTTCGCAACCCGTTCCGCGAGGTCGGCGAGCCGACGCAGGAGCCCCTGACGAACGGCCGCGTCATCCTCATGGTCGAGCTTGATCTTGAGCGGGACCGCGATGTGACGTTCGTCCCCCGACTGCTCGTACAAGTCGATCAAACGCTCGGCGACGGTGAGATTGCCGGCTGCATCCTCGAGCGCACGCTCGAGGGCACGGATCGCCCGATCGGGTTTGTCGAGCTTGTCGCGATAGAGATCCGCGATCTTGAGCAGGAGCGCGGTCTTTTGTTCCGGCGAGGCACTGTCGGCTTCACGTTCGAGTACACGGATGAACTCGGACCACTTGTCCTGCTTGGCATAGAACGCCTCGAGGGCATCCATGTTGCCTTCCGACAGATACAGCTTCTTGAGCGCGTCCTGGGCCCTGCGGTTCCCCGGATCGATCTCGTGGAGCGACTCCCAGGCGCGAATCGCCGAACGGTTGTCGTTGAGCTTGTCGGAGTAGAGGACACCGAGTTTGATCAGGTGCTGCCCACGCTTGTCCCCATCGAGTGTGGTCTCGGCGAGACGGTCCAGCGTACGCGCCAGCGCAGGCCAGTCCTTTTCTCGCTCGAGCAATTGCTCGAGGTTCTCGAGCGCTTCGACGTTGTCGGGATCGAGATCGAGGACCTGCGTCCAAAGCTCGATGGAGATGCTGGCCCGCTTGATCTTCGTCCCCGCGGTGCGGGCGACCTCGAGCAAACGCTCTTTGCGTTCGACCGCGTCTTGGATGAGGGCCAGCTCCTTTTGCTGGACCCCGAGCATCTTTTCCCAATCGCGACGACGGCCGTACAGCTCCTTGAGATGCCCGATCGCCGTGGGCTCGTATGCATCGATCTCCAGCACCGACTCGAAGCTCTTGATCGCCTCGGCTTGGTTGTTGAACTTTTCGAGGAAGAGCGTGCCGGCTTGCAGGTGGAGCGTCTTCTGGGCCTCGGGCTCTTCGGTGAGCTCGGCTCGTCGACGGATCCGCCCGATCAGATCGGGCCAACGCTTCATCGTTTCGAACTGGGCTTGCTGGGCTTCGACGACCCTGAGCAACCGCTGCTGCTCCGGCACCGCCTCGAGCACCTTCTCGAGGGCTGCAAGTGAGGTGACGACGAGCCCGGGTTGGCGCAGACGATCGCGATAGAGCTCGGTAAGTTCCCAGTAGAGGGCCTCCTTGCGAACGACGTCCTCATCGGGGATGCGCTTGATCTCGTCCTTGATAAGATCGGCGACGTTGCTCCACTTGTTCCCCTCGGCGTAGAGCTGCTTGAGCCGCTCGCGCGGGTAGTCGCGCTCGGGCAACTTCGCCATGGCATCGCGCCACGTATCGATCGCTCGCTTGCCACCACCGCGTTCAGCATTGCGTGCTTGATTGATGATGCGCATCTCCTCGGCGGAGAACGATTCTTGACCGATGGTTTCAGGCTCATCGGTTGCGGTCGGGGGTGCGACATCAGCCGGAACTTCGGCCACAGGAGCCGCGGCTACAGCAGGCTCGCTCACTTCTCGTGGGCGCTCGCGAACCGCTCCGTCGTCGTCTTGCAGCTCGCCGGCCGTGGGCGCGGGACCCTTCGCGGGGACGCGTTGCGGCGGGGCAACGGGACCGACTTGCTTTTGGAAATCGACGATCAGCGGATGGTTCGGTGCGTGCTCGATCGCGTGTCCGAGCAGCGTCCGAGCGGTGTCGACATCGTCGAATTTGCGCCACGCGATCTGAGCCGCGAGGAGTGCCACCAACCCTCGCTCGTTCGCGTCGCGGATGACTTCGAGCCCACGCTGTGCAAGCGGAACCAATGCATCGGCCTGCCCAGTCGTTTCGGCCTGTTGAACGAGAGTGCGGAACGCCGCGACGTGCCACATCACCGACTGGTTCGATTGAGCGAAATAGGCGTCGGAACCATAGACGAGCTCGAGCGCCTGGTAATAGAAGTACGCCGCCATGTCCAGGTTGTTGAGCCGGACGTTCCAGATGTTGGCGAAGTAGCGCAGCATCTCGATCCGGCCGCGCTCGTCCTGGATCATCGATGCGCGACGATCGTGGAGCTTTTGGATGACCTGGATCTGGCCGGCTTGAGCCAGGAGCGACTCCGCGACGAACCCGGCTTCGTCGTTGCTGGGATTCGCGTCGAGTGATTTGAACAGCAGCGGCAGCAAGCGCGGGTCTTCGGGCGCCTCCTGTTGAAGAATCCGCGCGGCTCGAAGATAGAGGCTCGACAACGGCTCGCCTTTGCCTTTGACCTTCGCCGCGAGCGGGTCTTCTTGACCCGTGAGCGCCTTGAGTTGGTCATAGACGTTGTTGAGTCCGCCCTGCCAGTTCGCTCGGTCGTAAAGCGTCTCTTGAAAACGAGCGCGATAGACCTCGTTACTCGCCTCACCGCTGCTCGCGGCTTCGAGAAATGACTTCGCCTTGTCGATGTCGCGCAAATTGAGTTGCGTCGTACCGAAGGCGTAGTTGAGCGATGCTGCGAGCGATGCGTCGCGGTTCGCTTTCAGCTCGATCGCCATCAAGCGCGAAACCATCTCGAGGCTGCCCATTTCTTGATAAATGAGCCGCGCGTGACGAAGCGCCGAGAGGTTGCTCTGGTCGAGCTTGAACGCCCGCTGGTAGCACTGCATCGCCCGCGCCTTGTCGAGAAAGATGTCCTCGCAAGCGCGCGCAAGGTCGAAATAGGCGACGGACTGCGCTAGCTTTTCGGCGACGGCGACGGCGTCGGCCTCAAGTTGGTCGACGACCGCACCCCAGTCCTCGACCTCGCGAAGGCGCTCCTTGATCCGCTGCGTGAGTTCCATTGACGGCTATCCTTCGAGACTTACTGAAGAAATTCAGCCTCGAGCGCCGGCAGGTATAACATGCATCCGGACGTCCGTTCAAACGTTGCTGGGCACGATTCGAACGTTCCGACCTTGCTCGATCACGTTCGCAACTGGATGCCAAACGTCCGGATCAGCGGCTCCGACACGTCCGCTCGTCGATCCCCACGGAACGGGCTCTACCGCTCTGGGAGCCCCGACGTGTGAGTACCCAGGGAACTCCACGAGATGTCTGTGGATCCGCTAGATGTAATCTAAATTACATCCATTCACGGGGTATTTTTGGACCACGATGACCATCGCTGCTTCGACCAGGGCCAAGTCGATTGGCTCGAGCGAGGTCTGGAGTTCGCGCGTTCCGCAAAGGCACGGGCAGCGTCAAGAGGCTCTTCGAAAGGCCCTTCGGAGACGAGATGTTCCTGCCATTCCCACCCGTTTCGAGTGTGCGAAGGCAGCTGCGCTGGCCAAAGCGAGGGGGCCTGTGCGAAAGGCCCCTCGAAGAACTAAATCACGTCGTTCATGCGGGCCATCATGTCGTTGGCCGCCTTGCGAATGTCTGCCGGAACATCGGCCCCAGCCTTCGACAGGAAGGCTTGAAGGTTGTCGACCGCGTCCTTCCGTTGGCGGCTCTCGGCGTATGCCATGCCCAAACCGAACAGGACGTCGACGAGATCCGGGTCGATGGCCTTTGCCTTTTTGAAGGATTCGATCGCTTCCTCGGGCTTGTTGAGCTCGAGCTGAGCGCGACCAAGGCCGTTCCACATTCTCGCATCCGTCTGATTGATCTGCACGCCGGTCTCGATGACGGCCTGCCCAACATTTGCATGACCGTAGTCGATGTACATGTTGCCGAGCGACACGAACGCGGGGCTATACGTCGGGTCGATCTCGATCGTGCGGCGAAACGCTTGGTCCGCGAGCTTCGGCTGATCCAGTACCTCGTACAAGCCGCCCATACGATAGTGGGCCTTGTAGTGGTTCGGGCTCAACTTCGTCGTGTTTTGAAAGTGCGTGAGGGCTTCCTCGTACTTGCGATGGCGTTCGTCGGTCGAAACACCATCCGCATCCCCTTGAGCCGCGATGACGAGCCCAACTTGGTACTCGTACTCGGCGTTGGGGTGGGCCATATCCGACGCGATCGCAGCCTCGAAGGCTTTCTGCGCATCGACGAAACGGGTTTGCTTCACGTGGATCTGCCCCAACGTGTAGTGGGCCTTCGCGTGGCTGGGATCGAACTGAATCGCTTCTTTGAGGGCCTGCTCCGCCTGCGTCGTTTGGCCGCGCTTCTCGAGCTGAATACCTTCATTCATCCGATTGATCGACTGAACTCGTTGGCGGCTGGTGATTCGGCAAGCAGGCACCGCAACGATCATCGAAACGAGGAACGCAACCAGGACAGATTTGCGCATTGAGCAGGACGTCTCCGAACCCGAGGTCCACCGCAGGGTAAACGAACGCGCGGGATCGTGACAAGCGGGTAGGGAGTGAAAGCCATCTAAAACAAAAACGGGACCCAAAGTTTATTTGGGTCCCGCTTGCTTGGATGCACACCTCGTTCAACCGAGGCTTGCGACGCTCATCGCTATCCGGGTGAAAGGACGAACGGATACGTCACGACCACGTTGCCGCCGCCTTGTGGCTTGGGGAACTTCCAACGCTTGACGGCCTTCGCCACGCAGTTGGCAACGTTCTGGTCCTTGATCGAGGAGGACTGCACGACCGCGACCGGGACGGCTCCGGTGGGGCCGATCGTGAACTGAACGGCAACGCGGCCGTTGAGATTGGGATCACGAACCAGTCCTTGGTTGTAGCAGTATCGAACTTCGTTGATGTGAGCGCGAACGACTCGACGAATGATGTCTTTGTCGAGAGCTCCTCTGACGTCGGCTTTCGCCTGACGAACCTGCGGAACTCGCTTCCCGCGGCCGCCGAATCCCGAGCCGGAACCTCGTCCATACCCTGATCCGGTGCCACCTCCGCCACCCTTGCCGATGAGACCGACGTTGCCGAGACCGATGGTTCCTTCGCCCGTACCACCACCGCCGCGGCCGGTGCCGACAAGGCCGAGACCACCCACGCCGAAGGCTTCGCCGACTTCCGTGCCGGTCAAACCACCCCAGACGTCCTGATCGTCGTTACCGACGGCGAAAGCTTCGCCGAACGGGGACGCCAGGAAGTGTCCGCTCTCGGCGGCGACCATACCCAAAATGCCGGCCTGACGCGCCATCATGTCGGGATCGAAGTTTCGCGCCATTTGGGGCACCGCATCCGAGGGTCCCTTCATGGCGTAGAGGCCCGACTTCTTCTGCGAAGTCGGTTTGCCCATCTTGCCTTCCTCACCCTTGTGCCGCTGCCCCGTACCGCCCGCTTCCTCGTCGGAGTTTTCCGATTCTTCGGGCGGCTCTTCGGGCGGAATCTCATCGGGCTGGTTCATATACCCGACGAATCGATTTTCGCCGTTCTCCTCATCGAGGTTCAAGTCGTCGCTGTCGTTCGGGACCAAGTGCACCATGACGAGCAGGGTCCCGAGGAACGCGAACGCGCCACCCGTGTACAGCCAGAATGGTTTGTCGACGTCGGATTGCTTCGACATCGCCTTGCCGGGCGGGACGGAGTTCACGTGGAAGGTGACGCCGTTGAAGTCGACCCGACAATGAGCTCCCGGTGGGATCGGGAACGCATACGACCCACCCGTCGAGCCTGCTCGGCCCGTGCTCACGAGCTCGGCGAGGGATAGCTTCTGCCCTTCGAGCGTGACGTCTCCAGTCATGGTCGGGGTGAAGTTCAGGACGGTTTCCGCCTGCCCACCACGGACCAATGGGAACGACGCTGGATCGGAAAGCCCCGCAGGCGGCATCGTGAAGCTCGCCTCGTGGCTTTCGCCGATCGAGTACGTCATCATCCCCTTGTCGTCCCATCGTGCGAGACCGATCCCGAAGGGCACGACGCCGAGCAACGCGAGAATCCAGCCGATGCTACCGGTTCCCCAAGCGTCCGACGGTTGGGTCGGAACCGGTAGGCCATCGGTTTGGGCCGTGGTCACGAGTTGGTTGAACGCGTCCCAGTCCACCCCCATCGCATCGTGGAGGAACAAGAACCCGCCGACCACGAAGAGACCGGCTCCGGCCGCGAAAAAGATCGGCGCCGAACTTCTGCGCGACTTCACCTGACCGACGTGTTGAACGTCGAGGACCGTTCGACCGTACATGGCCATGACCTCCGCCACAGCGGTGCCGTCTTGGCGCTCGACTTCGGTGAGGTCGACCTGGACCGGGACTGGGGCCACGGACCGAGGCGCCATCGGGCTCATCGGCATCGGGCCCATGCCCGGCGCGATGGTTCCAGTCGGGCCCGCGCCCATGATGGGGTTTCGGCCCGGAGCAGGCACCGTCATCATCGGACTTGGCGCCGCAAACGGTGCCCCCGCGGGCATCGTGACCATGGGGCTCGCCGCGATGGGGGCCGTCGCGACAGGAGCATGCTGGGTCTGCGTCATCGCCGGAGCGGTCTCGGCGAACTCGACCTCTACCCGATACGGGCCGAATCCGAGTTGGTCGCCGTGCCGCAGCACTGCATTCTTTTCGACTCGCTGGCCGTTGAGAAGCGTGCCGGTGGAACTTCCGAGGTCGATGACACGTACATCAGAGCCGGAGACTTCGATCACCGCATGCATTCGAGCGACCGTATCGTCCTCGATGTAGAGATGTGAGCTCTTCAGCTTGCCGATCTTGATCACATCCTGTGTGAGGGTCTTGTGATCGACCAGCTTGTCGCCGTGAAAAATCTTGAGGTTCAGCGTCTGGGACATGTCGCGCGTCCTTGAGCGGTAGTCGGGTGGGCTAGACAGGCCTCGATTCCGGAAGTTCCACACCTATGCCGCTCGATCAGCGGTTCGCGCGGAAAGAGTGCAAAACTCCCAGAATTCAGGCTCTAGACATCGAGGGCCAACCCGATCAACTCGGGCAAGAAGTGAGGACGAATCGTAATCAAGCTCGCGTGTTTGACACGGCCACGCGCGCTGATATTGGCGCCGTTCGGGCTCAGGATTTCGCCATCGACGTTGTCATCATCGAAGTCGTACATCGTGGTTCCGCCGTCGCTCTTCCCTTTGGCTGCCGAATCGGCATCGGGCGCGACGACATCCTCTTCGTCGGGGGCGGCCCATGCATTCGCACTGATGAAAACGGTAATGAAGAACGAGAGAATCGCTGTACGCACGATGACTTCCTCCGCTCGGCGATCAAACCGACTCCCGCAACCATGGGAGCGCTGTCGAAAATTATCCTATCCGGCAACCCGCATACTTGTAAACACGCTTCGTCATGTGGACTCGCGGTGTGGGCGGTTCGAACGAGTCCGATTCGATGGCTTCGAACGAACAGCACCGCTCTGAATCCCTCAGGGCGGTGCGTCCGCGGGTGACTCGTTTGGGGCACCCGCCGGTCACTACAGGTGAAAGCCCGGCTCGAAGCCTCGATGGTCAGGTCTTGGGCGGTTCGGCAGGGGCCGGAGCTGGCGCCGGATCGGCGGCAGGAGGCTCTGCGGCGGGCTCGGCCGAAGCCGCGGCGTCAGCTTCTTTCGCCTGACGCTCGAGGTCGAGCAAGCGCTTACGCTCTTCGTCTTCGGCCTTCTTCGCTTCTGCCGCGATACGGTCCGCGTCCGCCTGAAGCTTCTGCATCTCCGCGATATCGAGGAACAGTTGATCGATGTTCGCCACGCGAGTCTTCGCATCGGCGAGCGACTCTTTGTATTGGTTGCCGGACGCTTTGGCCGAGAACTTCGCGAAGTACTCCTTGGCCGTTTCGTACGGGACCTTCGAAAACTCCCCTTCTTGCGCCGTCGCAACGTGCTCTTGGTAGAGGATGCCGAGGTTGTAGAGCGGACGAGGGTCTTCGCCGCTCATCTCCATGGCCTTCTTGAAGGCTTCTTCAGCGTCCTTGTACTTTCGGAGACCGCGCTGAGCGACCCCGAGACCGAGATAAGTCTCGATGTTCTTCTTCTGCCGACCGTCTTGCAGAGCGATGTTGAGGCTCTTCTCGGCCTGTCCGTAGTCACGGAAGCGGATCGAGATCATCGCCAAGTTCAGATTGGCGTCGGCATGGTTGGGTTCGACCTCGGTGGCTTTCTTGAAAGCTCGGAGGGCGTCGACCTGGTTTTCCTGCTCCATGTAGAGCAGCCCCTTGATGTTGTAGAGGTCGGAGCTCTCGATGCTCTTCTCCTTGAGCACCCGGGTCGCTTGCGTCACGACGAGATCGGCGAGCAGCAAGTACGATTTATCTTTGAGACGTCCACGATCGTAGTAGAGCCGAGCGAGGTTCTCGTACGCGAGGCGGTTCGATGAATCGACCGCAAGCACGCTTTGGAGGTAACGCTCCGCTTTCGTGAAGTCATCCGCGTCCGGAGCTTCGGAATACTCGTTGCGAAGCGCTGCAGCGAGATTGTTACGCGGTGCCCTCGTCTTGGAGTTCGCTTCGACGGCGCGCTTGAAGTAGTCGAGCGCCTGTTCCTCTTGTCGCCGGTTCCAGTAAATGACGCCAAGATTGTTGTACGCGAGGTCGAAGGACGGAACCTTCTTGATGATCGACTGATAGATCTCCTCGGCTTTTTTAACATCGCCGCACGACTCCCAGACCGCGCCGGCATTGAACCACGCGATGGTCATCGTTTTGCCGTGCTCCTGGTAGAGCTTCTCGAAATCCCTGGCAAAGGATTCACACTGCGCCGGCGCGAGTTTTCCCCCTGCCGAGGCCGACTTGTAACGATCTGCGACCTTCGCAAAGTCGGCTTTCGCCTCGACCGAAGCCTTGGTGGGGTCCGGTGGGTTTTCCGACTTCTTGCCCCCATCGTTGGGAGAGGTCGAATCTGGCTTCTTCCCCCCACACGCCAACATGGGAGTCGCAAGAGCACAAGCGACGGCAAACAGGGAAACGAATCTTCGCATGGGACGGGTCCTCAGAGATGTTGGCACCGACTCGGATCGGGGTTGAGTGACGGGACCGTTCATCCTCCCGCTCCTTCCTCGACCGCGCCTTCGGTGCTCGCTTGTTCGAGATCGACCTGCACGCCGACGACGTCGAGACGACTATCCGTATAGACCGAAGTACCGAACAGCTCGTTCGTCGCAGGATATTGATCGGGGCTCCGTTGCTGCAGCTCCTCCTCGCACATGCGCGAGAACTCGTTGAAGAACTGGAACTCGGTCGAGCGCTGCAGGCAGTACGTAAAGGCCGCGAGCGCGGTGTCCTGTGATGCTTGGGCTTGGTCGGCCAGCGCGTCGCAGTACGCGAAGTATTGGTCTTCGGTCTTGAACGACGACGGAATTTCCGCACGGTAGAGTTGATCGGCGAAGTTCTGGGAGAGAACGGCCGTCCGTGCGGCTGCAGCCAAGACCCAGTAGGGGCTTCCCGAGCCCTGGACCCGTGCGTAGCGCTCGACGAGATCCTTGCTCAGTTTGACCTTTTGCTCGTAGAAGGCTTTGAACTGCTTCTCCGACTCGGCTCGCTTCTGGACTTGAGCTTTGTACTCTTTTTCCCACTTGGGAACGCCAGAGTCCTTCTTCCAGTCCTCACGGGTGAAGTCGAGCCCCTCGGGGATCTCGACTTTCAGATACTGCTCGTAGATCTCGTCGGCCTGGTAGACCATGGCCATTCCGAGCGCATTCTTGTAGTTCTCGATCCGCGCGACGTCGGCGGCCGGAACGTCGGGCTTCTTCGCACCGAGCTTGAGGACGGATGCAAAGCGGTTCTGTGCGTCCTTGGCCTTCTTGGGATCGCGTGAATAGACGGTGACGATACCCTGCGTGGCATTTCCGCAATGGGTGGGAATCTCCGCTTTCTTCTTCTTGTTGCGCAGCTTGGTGGCTTCCGTGCGCGTGGCTTCACCCGCCGAAGCTTTCTTGCGCTGAATCGTCAAGCAGCTGTCGTAGAGCAGTTCTTTGCTGCATGCCTGTCGCCACAGGATCTGCCCAATGGCCGCCTCGGCGACCGCTTGGCGATCGACGCCACCCTTGGAGCCGTAGCGCGACAAATACTCTTGAGCGTGCTGCATCCGTGCTGCATCCGAGTCGAGCAGGTCGAACTTGGACCAGAAGATCTTCGCCGCCGTGCCAGGATCCTTCTTGCGATAGAGATCCTCGTACTTGGTCATGTCTTCTTGGGCTTTTTCCTGTTCACCCAAGCCTAGACGGAACAAGTATGCATTCTGGAGTGCGCTCGGCGTGAAGTCGTCCTTGCTGTACGAATCCGCGTATTGCTCGAAGCGCTCGGCCGCCTTGCCGTAATAGGCGATCGCCATGTAGCCCTCGCCGAGCTCCTTGAGGGTCTGCTGATAGTGCTCGCTGTCCTTGTGGCGCTCGAGCAAATCGTTGCGCCGCCGGATCGCCATCCCGATGAGGTAGGCCGCGTCGTAGCACCGCGCCGAGTTGAACAACAGCGTGTCCGCTCGGTCATGGGTTTCGAACTCGTTGTAGAGCTTGGAGTACGTCTCGGCGCACAATCGATACCCCTCGGGGTCGCCGGCTTTGCCCTGTTCTTGATAGGCCTCGGCCTTCTTCCAACCGATCCCCGCAAGATAGGTGGGGACGTTCGTCCGAAGCACATCCGACTCGGCGTGTTCCCACGTCTTCAGCCCCTGGATCTTCTTGGCCCAGGTCTCGAGGTCTTCGCCCGCCTTGATGTTCTCTTCGGGGGTGTTCTTGGAATCGGTCCATTCGATGACGAGAAGGTCGATCAACATCTGGGCTGACCACGCCGCGTAGATGGACCCATCGAATCGCGTCACCAAGTCCTCGAGCATCGGACGAGCATCGGTGAACTTGTTGTGCTCCATCATCAACTTCCCACGGTGATAGAGGATCTTGGGAAGTTCCTTGTCCGAGGCGTCTTTGACGTATTTTTGGTAGATGTCATACGCCTTGAGCATCCGCGTCTCGTCTTCGGTGTATGGCGTCTCTGGATACTCGACCGCCGTATCGGTCTTCGTATCCTTGGTCTTGGACTTTTTCTTCGTCTTCGCTTCGCGGTAGACGCAAACGCCTTCGCTATTGACCTCGCACGAACGCTTCTTCCCGCCGGTCTCGTCGTACTCGAGGGCGTTCTTCATCGCGAGCATCTGCGCGAACGCGGCATCCTGAGTGTACTTCCCGTCCGGCTGGCGCTCGAGGGTGTGAAGAAACTCGTCGTGCGCTTCGGCGAACTTCTTGAGCCCGATCTCCTGCGTGGCGCGGTCCTTCTGGTTGTAGTTATTGACCCCTTGCGCCCAGAGCAGCTCCGCGTAGTAGTAGTTCATCTCGTACGCGTCTTTGTCCTCCGGGAAATACTTCATGTACGCGCGATAGGCGTTTTCCGCGAAGTCATAGGCGTCGAGCTTGCGGGTCTTTTCCGCTTCGTCATGCCAGACGGTCGCCATCTCCCGCGTGGTGTCGCGAGCATCGTCACGGCACTTCTTCTTGATGGGTTTGGTGAACTTGCCGTCCTTGTACTCGCTCCAGTATTCGCCGAGACGATCGGTCTCTTGCCACTGGATCTGCTTGTCGTCGGTCGCAAGTGCGTTGATGACGATCTGTGACTGCCAGCTGCAGCGGTCCGGATCCGTCGAAAACTCCTCCTGCATCTTCTTGTACGTCGCGCTCGACTCGACGTACATACCGTCGCCGAAGTAGGCCTGGGCGAGCAGCTCCATCATCTTGCGAGCCATGTCCTCGTCCTTCTTGGGGCCGTCGCCGACCTTCTGGAAGAAGGCCCAAGCCGTCGAAGGCTTGCCTGCGTGGACATACGCTTTGACGAGGTCGCGGCGAGCGTCGCGACGAAGCTGCTTGCCGTTGGCTTCGTTGCCGGCTTTGCCTGCGAGCGTCGCACTGATCGTCTCGACGAACTTGTTGAGACTCTCGCGGTACTGCGGCTCGGCCGTCCCGATCGGGTTCAGATAGCACCACGCCATCTTGTAGAGCGCGTAGGCGTAGACCGGGCTGTCTTTGTATCCGTCGACGATCTTCTGGTAGAGCTTGAGCGCGTCCTGAATCTCGTTGTTCGCGAACTTGAAGTCGGCGAAGCTGAGATACGCGTTCGGGATGTACTTGCTCGTTGGATACTCACGAATGAGGCGCAGGTAGGCGTCTTGCATTTCCGCCTCGCGCTTGAGCTGGCCGAGCTCGAATGCGTAGAAATAGATCGCCTCGTCGAGCCGCTTGTACTTCGCGAATACGGGCTTCGTGACGAGCAGCTGGTAAACCTTCACGGCTTCCGCACTCGACTCCTGGGCCTTCTTTTCGAACGCGGCCTGCTTCTGCTTGTACTGCGCGACTTCGGCCGTTTTGCCTTGTTCCTCGGCTTCGTAGATCTTCTCGAACAACGCACCGGCTTGGCGCTCGAAGTAGGCCTTCTTGTCGAGGTGGTGATCACACAGACGGAACAAGAAGTCCGGGTACTCGGCGTCGGTCGGCTCGGAGGCCTTGATGAGGCGAACGAGGCGATCGATCTGCTCGTCGGCGATCTCTTGGGCAACCGCTTCGCGCTGCCGCGCGAACTGGTCGGCGCTCATCATGTCGACTTGCCGCTTCCGGTCGCGCTCTGCGTCTTCTTGCGCTGCCTTGAACTTGGTGTCGAGCGTGGCCTTCGCTTTGATCTTGCCCGACGAGCGCGTATATCGAACCGACGAGGAAGCCCCCTCGGCGGCGGGTTCAGCTCCTGCGGAGGGAACCGGGCTCGCGAAGAGGAGTGCTCCGATGAGACCGCCGACCGCTGCCGGAACGACGTGCGCGGTGAAGAGACGACCTCGTCTGGGAAGTTGCGAATTCAGAGCTGACTGGGCTTCACGCCCCACGGGGGCAGAATTGCTTGACGTCATGGGGACCTCTCACCTCTCGTTGCCGGCAATGCGGCCTACTGCTCGTTCGCCCCTCAACCCGGATGGGCGTGAGGGGGTTCGCCCCGGAAGGGCAAGATTTTCAAACCCGTGATGGGCAGATGATTTTCAGCCCTGGAGGGCGAAAAGAGAAATCTTGTTTGAGGAGCGTTTTCGGCCCCGTGGGGGGGGGGCCCAGCTCACTACCTATTCTCTGCAGAGACTGGAGACTTTGTAACGGTAGTAACCGAGCTCATCCTGCCAGTACTCACCGTTGTAGTTATAGATCTCGTGTTCGCCGTCGATTTTGGGCTTGTCGGGCTTGGGCGGGTTGTTCTCGAGGCCCGTCTGAGCCTTCCGCTTTTCCAAGATCTCGTACTCGACCTTGATCATTTCCTTATTCAGGTTCTTGATCTCGGTGATCTGACCCGTGATCCGGACGCGAGCCTGCGCACCGGCTCGCTCGCGGGCGACGGAGGACGCGAGATCGAGATCCTCGGTGACGCGTTCGCCGACGCTCGAGGAGCGAAACTCGCCGCTCGCGCTCTCGAACTCGCTGATCTCACGATCGAGCTCGTCCACGTAGGCGAAGTACTTGTTCAGCGTCTTGTCCTGAAGAGCCTTCTGAGCGACCTGCTCGACGAACGGATCCAAGTCCGACTCTTCGCGCAAGATCTTCACCACGAGCTCGAAGAGCTGATAGTCCTCGGGCGCCTGCTCGAGGATCGCCTTGAGCTGCTCCATGGTATCCGGGTAGCGGCGATTGAACTCGTCGACCGTTCGCTTCGCCGAGTCGTAGCGGCAGTTGAAGTAGTACGTCACCGCCTTGAGCTTGAGGGCATCGGGATAGAGGTAGTCCTCGAAGAACGGTGCGTTGAGGGTGTGCACATAGCCCAACGTGCGTTGGTAGTGCTGGTTCGCCCCCTCGTCATCGACTTCGACTTGACGGAACTCGGCCCACGCTGCCCAGTGGACCGCATCGAGGAAGTATTTCGAGGTGATATCGATCTGGTCGAGGTATTTGATCGAGAGGTCGAACTTCCCGACCATGTAGAAGATGTTCGCAAGTCCGAGGCGTGCGAGATGCTCGTATTGTCGCATCTCGTCCTCGAAGCTCAGCTCCACGCTCGTCATGTTCTTGCGCTGACGGCGACTCATGCGCTTCTTCTTTTTCTTCTTTTCGGCCTTTGCCTTTTGCTTCTCATCGGCCGCGGCCGCTTGGCGGAGTTCGATCGAACGCCGAAGCACGTTCTTGAATGCAGCGACGGCCGGCTCCCCCTGGAACTCCCGGGTATGCGCGACACCCAAGAAGAATTGGGCGGGGATGTAGTAGTCGCTATTGCCGGGAACTTGGCTGAGCAATGCGATGCCCTGAGCCAGGTCGCCTTTTTGGTAATGGAACCGACCGAGCAAGTAGTAGAGCTCGTCGCGGACTTCATCGAAGTCTGCGTCTTCGAGATCGGTTGGCTTGTACGAGCCGACCTTTTCCAAAACCTCGGCGCCCTCAGGAAGTTCACGACTCAGCGAAGCAAGCCAGGGCAGCGTGAGTTTGTGGAACGGATGCGCAGGGCCTGCTCGGACGATCTCATCGAACACCGAGAGCGATGCCGAGAAATAGCCAAGATTGTACAGCGCCTTGCCGAGCCAGAACTGAGCGCGTGGTTGATCGCCAGGGGTCCCACCCGAATAGACCTTGTGGAACAGCATCGCTGACCCCTCGTAGTCCTCGGCTTTGTAAAGCGACTCCCCCTCGGCATTCGAGCCGCCGCTTTCCGCTGCGCCACTTTCGGGCTCGAGACGGCTCGTCTTGGCTTGAACCGGGACAGCAACTGCGAGGCTGGCCAGTCCCAAAAAAACTGAAACTAGATGTGAGGCCGGAAGGTAGGAACGCCGCGAAACGTGAAACATGAGGTGGGTCCTGACGAGTTCGGAGCCGATGCGTCAAAGGCAACCGGGGGTTCACCGCGCCGCCTTCAGCCCCCGATGGGGCATGGAGGCCATTCAGCCCCGGTGGGGGCGTGGAAGAAGTTCAGCCCCAGGGAAGAGTTGAAGGCCGTAGCTCTTGGAACGGAACAGAGGCGGCCATAGGGGGCGTGAATATAGGGTTCGGCCTGAGGAGGAGCAGAAGCCCTCACCCCTGAAGGGGCGTGACGAACATCAACCAGTTCGCGTTGATGGGAGAAGTTCGGTCGGCACGTTGGAGCGTGCCTTTGAACGGCGATGGACCTTACCAGTCGGCGCTGTACGGTCGCAAGCGCTCTCGTTGGCGAGCGGAGAGGTTCAATGCAGGAAGCGTCCTGACAGTTCGCCGTCACGAGGCTTGCGGGAAGAGTCGGAGGCACCTTCGTTTTGCACGTCTGGACTTTGGACAAGTTCCCGTTCGAGGCGTGGTGCAGAGACGGCGAAAACGGCGCCACACCTTCGGTTTACGCCTTCAGTTGTCTTGACCCTCCAGTTGGTCTGTGTAGGATGCGTTGCCGCGGCGGCGACATATGAGTGCGCTCGGGCTCGTCGAGCCCTGTAGCGGTGGACCGCCCTTGTTCTGAAAGCGTCGTTTCATGCAACAGAAGTCCTCTTCGGCCCTTCGTGGCGTCGTGCGCTGGTTTCCGGCTTTGTTGATCGCCTTGACCGCTTGCCCTCAAGGCGACCTCGGGGCTCCGTGCAACCACGGCCGGATCGAACCACCGGACAGCAAGGTGGTCACGTTTCCTGCGTTGGCTTGCAACCAACTCCTCTGTGTCTACGCCGACGAGGAAGAGCCGCCAGGCGGTGACTGTGTGGTTGGCGATCCCGAGGACGGCGATGCGTACTGCAATGGGGACACCGACGCGCTGAAGTTCGAGTGCGTTCCCACGGGGCTCGAAGACGAGGATCCGACCAATGACGAAGAGGGTATCTGTCAGCTTCGCGTGCAGTTCGTGCTCGAGCGTTCGATGTGCTCGCGCAAGTGTGATACCGACGCGGACTGTCAGGACGGAGGCGTTGGCCAGAAAGTCATCGCCGAAGGCAACAACTGCGGCTCGGGATTCAAATGCGCGCGCATTCAATCGCTCGGTGAGTTCTGCTGCCAGAAGCTCTGCGTTTGCAACGACGACCTGGGGTTGACGACCGACCTCGACCGAGAATGCTCGGCGGGAACTCAGGCTGGCTGCTGCGTCGATCCGATGGGTGATCCGGTCAATCCGCCACCCGAAGGCTGTTTCCAGCCGCTGTGAGCATTTGAATCATCGGATCCATGGGCCCGCGGCGGGCCCATCCGGACGATCAGGTTTCTTCGAATGCGCCGCGAATCCAAACGATGTCAGCAGGTGCGTTCGAGTCTGGCCCGGTCAGTCCGACCACGTCGAACCGAACCGCGACTCGCTCCCACAACTGATGGGCGACGAGCCAAGCGGTCGCACCTTTGATCAGGCGTGAGCGTTTGAGCCAATCCACCGTCTCGATCGGCTCGCCCAACGCATCTTCCGCTCGGCTCCGAACTTCGCAAAAGATGTAGATCCAACCGTCAATCGGGTCGCGCTCGCGCGCGACCACGTCCAGCTCCACACCACCAGCCGTCACATTGCGTTCGATGATCTCGAGACCCGCGCGCTCGAGGACCTGAGCGACGGCGTCTTCCGCCGCTCGTCCGCGATCACGGGTCGAGAGCGACACGCAACACGTCTACGTGGTGGAATCGGGGGTGGAGGTTGGCTCCCCGCTCGCAACCTCGGCCGCCGTGTCGATGCCTTCGCTCGGGCTCTCGGGCGGGAGGTCGTCTTCGGTCGTCACATAGCCGCCGAGCCTCGACTTGATCCGAGCTGCGTTTCCACGCAGGCCTCGCAAGTAGTAGAGCTTGGCGCGGCGAACTTTGCCGCGGTTGACCAGTTCGACCGACACGATGCGAGGAGAGTTTTCCGGCCAAACTCGCTCGACGCCGATGCCGTGGGAACTCGACACCTTGCGAATCGTGAACGAGCCACGGCCACCCCGATGTCTCCGGTGAATGCAGACCCCTTGGAAGACCTGAATGCGGTCCTTGCCACCTTCGGAGATCCGGGCAAAAACCTTCACGGTATCGCCCGGGCGGAACGGGGGTAGGTCGTTCCGGCCGTTCTGTCGTTCGATGGCTTGAATGGTGGGGACGCAGCTGCTCATGGGACGCGATCCGATGCAATGAAGGGACGCCTCCCCGCTCGGTCGGGTTGCTCGAGCAACCCGGTCAACACCTGGTCGACCCAATCCACAAGCGGAAGAGGTGGGCGCGAAGAGTCCGCGATCGTGGCCCCCGTTGCAAGCGGTGGATCGGGTTCTTGCGCAAGCGGAGGCAGCGTCAAGATCGCGTCCACGTCGGCACTGGACAGAAGCGGCTCGCTTTGACCCGCTCGACTCAAAAAACAGAGGACCAGGGCCGAACGCGGCCACGGCTCGAGCTGCGCAAGGGTATCGAGAACTTCGCGAGGGTCGCCTTCCGCGCCGGGTTGCGTGCCATCCGCCAGACGAGCTTCGACGACGGCGGGATCCTGTCCGAGCCGCTGCCTCAACCGCTTTCGGAACGACCGCACCGACGAGAACGAAGCGACCGGGATTTTCCCTTCGAGGACCCGAACCCAATGGACGGCATCTTCATCCGAGGCGTCGAGCAACGCGAGCCCAGACACGCGATGGTTTCGCAAGACCGTCGCGAGTCCTGGATCCGGCGTCATCCCAGGCCCGACCGCGACATGGATTTGCAGCGAGCTCGGGATCGCGGGTTCCTGTCGCAGATCGGGTCGCACCCTCCAAGTTCGACGCCGTGCCGCACGGATTCGCCACCGCTCGATCTGTGCATGATCACCACCGAGCAACACCGAAGGCACCGCGTACCCGCGAAATTCGGCAGGCCGGGTGTACTGCGGATATTCGAGCAGCATCCCGCCGCGATCGGGGGCGAAGCTCTCCTGCACGACCGACGCCGCGTTGCCGAGCACCCCCTCATGCAGCCGCGACACGGCTTCGATGATCGCGAGTGCGGCCACTTCTCCTCCACCCAGGACGAAGTCCCCGATCGACAACGCCTCATCGACGAAGTGTTCGCGCACGCGATCGTCGATGCCCTCGTAGCGGCCACAAAGCAGCGCGATCCGGGGTAGCTCGGATAGACGACGCGCCACGTTCTGATCGAAGCGCGGAGCGGAAGGAGTGAGCAAGATGCGATGCGCGGGACCTCGAGCCTCCGTAATGGCATCGAGAGCAGCGACGATCGGTTCGGGCTTGAGCACCATGCCCGCCCCACCCCCAAACGGTGCATCGTCCACCGTGCGATGACGATCCGACGTGAAGTCACGAAAGTTCGTGCAATGCACTTGGACGAGCCCGCCTTCGATCGCTTTCCCGAGCAGGCCAGCTTCGACGAATCGGGCGATGGCGGCCGGAAAGAGCGTGAGGACCTCGAACACCTGCGGACCTCGGTTCATGAGCCCTCCTCGAGCGCCTCGGGAAGCATCCCTTCGGGCGGATCGACCCATACCTTCCCGTCCTCGATGGCAAGCACGAATCCGGGAAGCACCGGAATCAGCCAGGTTTGCTCCTGCCCCTCGGCCGTCCAGCTGATCTCGAACAAATCCTGTGCACCATTGCTCATCACACCGGCGATCGTACCCAGGTGCTGGATCGTTCCAGCGCGGTCACGAACGGCTGGCAAGCCGATCGCATCCGCGAGATAGAATTCGTTGTCGTCGATCGTCGGCAACTCGTCGCGACTCATCGCGACGACGCCCCCACGCAGTGACTCGGCGACGGTTCGATCCGTTACGCCCTCTAGCGATACACGGAAGCGGCCTGGGTGCCCCGGCACCGCAGCCGCCTGGCGAACCTCGTAGCGACGATCGACCTTCGTTGGCTCGCGCCCAACGATCGTCACCACGACGCCGGCGCGAAGGGCCGTCGACTGGCGGTCATGCATCTCGATACGCAGGTCGCCCCGTATCCCATGAGCGCCGACGATGTATCCGACTTCCAGCATGAGTGCGGAGCTGGACATGGCAACGGCCCCTTTCAGCCCCTATAGGCGTGGGGATGATGTCAGCCCCGATGGGGCGTGGGAACGACCAGCCCCCGATGGGGACGAAAGGGCGAGCTCCTCGAACGCGTTTGGCCGCCGAGTCGTGTACCTCATTCGTCCTGGAGTGGGCTCACTCCAAGATCTCGAGGTCGGCTCGCTTTCGCAGTTTCGACGAGGCGGCGCTCAAAATGGCTCGCATGGCTTTCACCGTGCGCCCTTGTTTGCCGATGACCTTACCAAGGTCTTCCTTGGCGACTTTCAGTTCGAGCACGATCGTTTGCTCGCCAGCGATTTCGGTGACGTCGACTTCGTCGGGCTGGTCGACGAGAGCACGGGCGATGAACTCGATGAGTTCCTTTAGCGAAATAGAAGGCATCGGCGTGTGGGATCCGTCGGTGGAGCAGAGAAGTTTGCGCGACGTGCGCGGAGCGGAGAAGCATGCCTAGGCGGCCGCCAAGGACTTGCTAGCATCCCACAACGGACGGGGGTCGGCAAAAACCCGAAGCTCCACGGGCGTATGACTCGAGCCGGGGAACCCGACGATCCACGGATCGCGGACCTCGGCTCGAAAGCTCGTAGCGTACTGCGAGCAGCTCAACCGACAGCGGATCAGGTCGAAGCTGGTTCGGTCTTGTCGGACGGTTGTCCGCGACGAAGCAGACGGGCCACGGTGACGGTCGGCTGTGCGCCAACACTGAGCCAATAAGCAACACGAGAGTCCTGAAGAAGGACGGTCGAGGGCTTGGTCCTCGGGTCGTAGGTGCCCAGCTTTTCGAGAAAGCGGCCATCCCGTGGGGCGCGCGTGTCCGCGGCTACGATGCGATAGAAGGGGCGCTTCTTGGCGCCCGCGCGCGCAAGCCTGATCTTGACCGACATGAAAACTCCAACCCTCCGGGAATAGGGTGCGGGAGACTAGCGAGCACGAGTACCTCGGTCAAGCCATGTCCGACAGGCGACGAAAGTGCCTGAGAACGCTCACGACGCTGAGATTCAGGTGGTGCCTCGCCTTTCGAACCATCGTGCAGGTCGGCGTCCATGGCGCGACGGGTCGACTTGGCAACCCGGCCCCAACATGGGAAACCGCGGACCGATGGGTGAGATCACGACGACTGCCCCCGCGAAGAAGGTCTACTTCGTTTCGCTCGGGTGCCCGAAAAATCAGGTCGACACGGAGATCATGCTCGGTGTGGTGCGGAACGCTGGCCATCAGGTGGTCGACTCCGCCGAAGAGGCCGATACCCTCGTCGTGAACACATGCGGCTTCATCGAAGCTGCCAAGGAAGAATCCGTCGCCGCAATTCTGGAGCTCGCCGAAGTCAAACGACAAACCGACGTTCCTCGTCAGCTGGTCGTCGCCGGATGTCTGAGCCAACGATATCCGAACGAACTCGCCGAAGAACTCCCGGAAGTCGATCATTTTCTCGGCTCAGCGGACATGTTGGGCCTCGAACGGGTGCTCAACGGCGTCGGGCCACGCAACGGGGTATCCCCGCTCCATCGCAAGGCATATCTCTACGATCACACGACTCCGCGGACGCTGTCGGGCGCTCGCCATCAAGCGTATGTCAAGATCGCCGAGGGCTGCGATCGGCCCTGTGCATTCTGCATCATCCCCACCCTGCGGGGCCCCCAACGTAGCCGCGCGATCCTTTCGGTCGTCGACGAGGCGCAACAGCTCGTCGATGCGGGGACCCGCGAGATCTGTCTCATCGCGCAGGATTCCACCGCGTACGGTCGCGACCTTGAACCCCGTACGACCCTCGAGGAGCTCCTCGATGCCCTCGTGCGGGTCGATGGCTTGCTCTGGATTCGCTTGCACTACGCGTACCCGTCGTCGGTAACGAACGGCCTCGTCGAACGCATCGCACGCGAGCCTCGGATCGCAACCTACCTCGATGTCCCGCTCCAACACGTCGACTCCAATGTGCTCAAGAAAATGCGGCGTGGCTATGGCGAAGCACGTGTTCGTGAACTCGTCGAGCGATTGCGCGATCCAGCGATTTTCGGCGGCAAACATCTTTGGCTCCGAACGACCTTGTTGGTGGGGCACCCGGGCGAAACCGACGAGGCCTTCCAACGGTTGTACGATTTCGTTGCCGAAGGGCAGATCGACCACTTGGGGGTCTTTCCGTGGTCGAAAGAGGAAGGCACCGCGTCCGCACTGCAACCCGGACGCGTATCGGAAGGCGTCGCGCAGGAACGTGCGGACGCTCTCATGGCGTTGCAGGCCGAACTTTGCCACGCACGCCGTCAGGCGCTCGTGGGTCAAGCCATCGACGTCCTCGTCGATGGTCCGAGTGCAGAGAGCGAGTGGTTGATGGAAGGTCGGCACGAGGGCCAGGCGCCTGAGATCGACGGGACCGTGATCCTGACCGATGGCTCGGCCACGCCCGGATCGCTCGTCCGCGCATGGGTCACGCAGGCCGATGCCCACGATCTCGTGGCATCGCTCGATCCCGAAGCCGCCCACCGCTGACGGGCGAACGTTCGTCCGCCCCCTAGCGAGCTTCTTGCGTCGGCGTCTCGGGGCCGACGCAGTACCGATTGATCTCGGACACCAACTTTTGTTCCTGAACGATGATCGCATCGAGGTCGACGCGTCCTTCGTCGGCTTTGTGCTGCAGCTCCGCCGCATCTTCGATGAGTTTTTCGAACTCGCGGATCGCGATCACGTGGTCACTCACCAGTCGATCGAGGGGACTGCCCAAAGCGAGCGACTCGAGTCCTGCCGCGTAGCCATTGAGGACGCCCGCAAACTCGCTCTCGCTTGGATCGGTGGGTACTGTGGCCATGACGTCGATCACCTTGCGGCAATCCGACGTCAACTTGGCGCAAGCGCCTTCGATGGTGCGCCGTGTGGCTTCGAGTTTCGCGGTGGCTGGACCGTTGGCCTGCATCTCGAGCTTGGCCATCCCTTCGATGTGTGCGGCAAGCCGCTCCGTCCCGCGAGCCATGCCGTCTAGCACATCTTTATAGGCAGCCGCTTGGGCTTGCAGATGCGGATCCGCCAGGTCGAGCGAGACCAAGCGTCCAACGGCTCGCTGCGCAACCCCGACCATCTGTCTCGTCACCTCGGCACTCTGTTCCAGGTCGTCACCGTTGGGTCGGAGGGCTTCCATCTCCTTGGCCGACGCATTGAGGTGCGAGACGAGCTCGTTGCATTGTTCCACGCGGCCGCGGCAACCCAACGTCGCGAGCATCGTCACGAGGATCCAACCATGCGCAAATGGAACGCGTCGATGCGACCGCAACAACCTATGTAGACGATCGACGCTTGCCATAGCTACTTGGCGGCCACGATGTAAACGAGCCAGCTTTCCTGGTTTTCCTCGCGCTCGGTGGGCACGAACTCCCCGGTTCCGTCCCCATCCTCGTCGGTTGTCTCCCAGTAGACCTTCGTGTCCGAAAATCCCACTTCCGCGAGGAGGTCGCGAATTTCGGGGATCGTCCACAAGCGCCAATCGTACGAGAACGCTCGGTCCACACGCGAACCGTCTTCGAACTCGAAGTGGATGTAGCACGTCGTAGCGTGGTCGATCGGATTGTACTGGGCCTGCTCCCACACGTAAGTAAAGCTCTCGCAGTCGCGAGATTCCTCCAACTCGACGACCGCTTCGAGACCGCCGTAGAGCTCGGTGAAGAACATACCGTCCGGAGCCAATTTCGCGTAGACCACTTCGAAGTAGCGCTTGAGCTCAGCTCGCGTCTTGAACACGCAGTAGCTGAAGTTCATTGCGCAGGTCACGTCCGTGCCGTTCCCGGACCCTTCCAAGACGTTTGCCTGAAGGAGGGTGAGTCGCGACGCATAGCCATCCGGGAGCGCTTTCACATTGTGGGCCTCCCCCCAGGCGAGTGGTTCACGATCGATATCCACCCCGATCGCGACGCGGTCTTCCGCACTCTCGATCCAGGTCGCCGACAAATACGCGGTTCCACAAAAGTCCTCCCTCAACGAGAGCGCCTTGCGACCACGACGGCCCTCGAAGGTCGCCGCGAAAAACTCGACATCCGCTTGGGGGGTTTGTACCGACTGCTGATAAAGGTCGTAGCGATCGGCCTTCTCGGCTTCGCTTTGGGGCTTGGTCGAGGTTCGAGCGGCGCGTTTGCGTTCCTTTTTGCGGCTCGCTTTGGCAGTGTTTTTCTGACTCGACTTACGTGCGTCCTCGGCGGCCGGTTTGTCCTTCTTTTTGGGCTTGGGGGGCTTGGGCTTCCCCTTGCCCTTGGCCGACTCCCCTTTGGTTTCGAGAGCACGCTTGCGTTTTTCGTTTCTGGCCATGCGTTCGTCCACTCTGCGACGGGTCCCGAATTCAGCCCCAGCGGGGGCGTGTTGCGAATTCAGCCCCACGAGGGGCGTGATGCGTGTTCGGCCCCAGGGGGGCGTGATGCGTGTCAGCCCCAGGGGGGCGTGATGCGTGTTCAGCCCCAGGGGGGCGTGATGCGTGTTCAGCCCCAGGGGCGTGATGCGAATCAGCCCACGGTGGCGTGATGCGAGTTAGCGCTCGGCGACGATATACGTCCACCATTGGTCCCAGTTTTCGATCCGTTTGGGCTCGAAAAACTTACCGGTTCCATCCCCCTGATCGTTGGTCTTTTCCCATAGCCGATGTACCGCCGAGAATCCGGCATCGCGAAGGGCATCCGCGAGCTCGGGCATGGTCCAAAGCCGCCATTGGTAGCTGAAGGCGGGCTCGAGTTTGGAACCATCGGGGAAGTCGAAATGGATGTGGCACTCCATCTCATGCGTGAGTGGATCGAAGAACTCCTGCTGCCAGCGATACACGAAGTCGCCGAGGTCGTTGCGCTCCTCGGACGCGGTCATCGCGTCCGGACCCCCAAGCACATCGGCGACGAAAACCCCAGATGGCAGGAGGCTGCGTCGAGCGGCCTTGAGGTAGTCGAGCAGCGACGGACGGTCGGTGAGACAGCAGTAGCTGAAGTTGAGCGCACAAACGATGTCGCCCTTCGGCCCCTTCCCTTCGAGGACGTTGGCTTCGATCAACTGCACACGAGCCGCGACGTCGGGGCCGGCCGCATCGACGTTGTGCTCTTGGCCCCACTGGAGCGTTGCACCATCGAGGTCGACCCCCACCGCTCGTCGATCGGCCCGAGCTTTGGCCCAATGTGTGGCGAGTGTGGCCGTGCCGCAAAAATCTTCACGCAAGACTCGAGGATCGGCTCGGCCATAACGGCGATAGAGCTTCGCGAGCGTCCGAGCATCGTTCTTGGGGTCTTGGACGGCCCGTTCGTACAAGACGTGTCGATCCGCTTGCGCAGCCAACCCCCCTTGGCGTTTGGAATCGCTCCGTCCGTGACGCGGCGCCGCGGCGCGAGTCTTCGCTTTGCTCATCGGTGTGCGACACGAGCCTCGAACGAAGCGAGCCCAGCCGTCAACCGCCCAAATACCGCGTCAGGCCGTTGTAGGCCTCCGTCAGCTTACGCGTGACTTCGGTTGCGGCCTGTAAGCGGTCGGGATCCGCCGTGTGACGGTCGGGGTGATACTGCAAGAGGAGCCTTCGATAGGCTTGACGGACCGTTTTCAGGTCTGCTCCGGGCTCGAGCTCGAGGGTCTTGTACCAACGCCGGCGCTCGCGAGCCGCATCGGGGGCACCCGAAGCTCGTACCCCGGCTCGGCTCCTCGCGGTCCGGTACGCCTCTTCGGCCGCGTCCCGCACTTCACGGGCCTTGCGACCCGCGCGACGTCCGATCGATTCGCCATCGTCCGAAATCTCGACCTCTTCCTCGGGGTCCGAGTCGAGCAGGTCGCGTAGATGGTCGGCCCCAAAGGCGGATCGAAAATCCGTGAGATTTGCGCGCGCGAGATCGAGGATTCGCTTGCTGATGCTCATGTGTCGTCACTCATTGGGATCGCTTGCGGAAGGCAGCTTCGGCGGCACGAAGCGCATGAGATGCGCGTCCTCGTCCGGGTCTGCTGTCGGGGTCGGGTGCCGTTCGTCACGGGCTTCGTCAGCGCTCGCCGACAGCTCGCCATCGGACCCGAGATCGAACTCCAGCGCTCGGACCTCTTGAGCGACAGGTTCCCCCGCCACCGGAGCCTCAACCTCCGGAGCCTCAACCTCCGGAGCCTCAACGAGTTCTGCGGGGTTCGGTGTGGGATCATCGATCAGATCGTTGCGCAGGACGCGGCGAACTTGGTCGTTCTCCAATCCGATGACTTGGACCGAGCTCCCGTTTTCGGACACTCGATCGAAGACCCCACTCGTCTCCGACCGCGGTGGGCTTTCGATGACCCCCGTGACGGCTGCCATCCCCATGTCGCTCTGGAGCGGTCGCATCGAACGTTGAGTCGTCGCTCGGCCCACGTGGATCTTGATGGGTGGGCCCGAAGGCCGCGGCTTTCCATGAGTGACGACTTGGTTGAGCAACAAGACGGCCTCGGCACTCAGGTCCACGAACTCGACCCCCATCCCCGAAGGCTTGGATTGGTGGCGCACCACTCGAGCCAAAACCGCGACCACGAGGGGGTCATCGAGCACCACGGTGAATCGTAGCTGCAGCTCGTCTCCGATCGGAAGCCGCTCATGCGTGTGCAAGAAGAGCCCACATTCCGAAACGTCGCTGACATAAGTGAGTTCGTCGGCGTCGGCGAACTCTTGATTGACATCGATGCGATCGGCTCGCCTACGGTCGGGCGTGTTGGCGATGGGCACGAAGCGAAGTCTAGTCCCAGGGAACCGCAAATTCAGCCCCAACGGGGCGTGTCGCTGTTCAGCCCCAACGAGCCTGCGGTTGCGGCTTGCTCCAACGGGCTTGCGGCTCGATCTTGCCCCAACCGGGCCCGAGGCTCGAGCAAGGAAGGAGCGCGGTCAGGCCTCCACGGACGCCGCGGTGCCTTCCACGTCGAGGTCTTCATCCTGGCCGGTGGAGCCCACTTTCTTCCCGCGTTTGTTTGCCGATTTGCCCGTCACTTCGAACTGTTCGATGTGGAACCCCTTGCGCGCGTGAACCTCGATCGCGCGCTGAACTCGCTTCACCGTATCGTCGACCGCGGCGGCTTCGGGCCCGCGCATGAGGCCCGCGACCTCGGGGTTGGCTTGGACCGTGATCACGTCCCCGTAGATATGTGCAGCTTCCCTTCGGATCTGACGCAGGATCTCGAACGCAACCGTCGCTGGTGACTTCGTGTAGCCCTTACCATTGCAGTAGTTGCACGACGCCGCGAGCATTCGGCCCAGACTTTCGCGAGTCCGCTTGCGGCTCATCTCCACGAGTCCCATCTCGGAGATCTTCGTGATATGGGCCTTGGCGCGATCCTTGCGAAGTGCGTCCTGCAGCTTGCGATAGACCTTGCGCCGGTTGGACTCCTTGTCCATGTCGATGAAGTCGATGATCACGAGCCCACCGACGTTGCGGAGACGCAACTGTTCAGCGACCTCTTCGGCCGCCTCGAGGTTCGTTTGGGTGATCGTCTCTTCGAGGGTCTTGCCCTTCGAGCCAACGAATTTGCCCGTGTTCACATCGATGGCGGTCAGCGCTTCGCCCTGATCGAAGATGAGCGATCCGCCGCTGCGGAGTGTGACCTTGCGCTCGAGCGCGCGATCGATCTCGGCCTCGATCCCATACCCGTCGAAGATCGGCTCACGTCCGGTATATCGCTCGATGCGGTCGCCGAAATCCGGCATGAACGCGTTCACGAATCGCTTGATCCGTTCGAACTGGACCACGTCATCGCAGATGACGCGATCGAGATCTGCGCTCAAGTTGTCGCGGACCACCCGCAGGACCAGGTCCAAATCGCGGTACAGCATCACGGGCGCCCGATGGATCCGCTCGTTGGCTTTGAGATTCGCCCAGAGCCGCAACAGGTAGTCCATGTCGGCTCGAACCTGACCGTTGCTCGCGTTTTCGGCGACGGTTCGCACGATGAATCCACCGCCTTTGGGACGCATTTGATCGACGAGCCGTCGTAGCCTCCGACGATCGGTCTCGCGGGCGATTCGTCGGGAGATGCCGATGTGGCTGACCGTCGGCATGAACACGACGTTGCGGCCCGGCAACGAGACATACGACGTAATCCGTGCCCCCTTGTTGGAGATCGGATCCTTGACGACCTGGACGAGCAACTCCTGGCCCGGACGTACGAGGGTCGAGATATCGGCTGTCTTGCCCGATCGACGCGGCATGTTCACGTCATCGGAATCGCGTTCCTCGAGCCGCTCCTCCTCGTCCTCGTCCGCCCCCTTCGCGATGTCACCGGCGTAGAGGAAGGCGGCCTTCTCCTCACCGATGTCCACGAAGGCGGCCTGCATACCGGGCAATACCCGAAGGATCCGCCCTTTGTAGACGTTTCCAACGGTACCGCGGTCGCGGTCGCGTTCGAGATAGAGTTCACTCAAAATGCCGCTTTCGATGAGGGCGACCCGCTTATCGGGGCCATCCGCATTCACGACGATGACGGAATCGGGCACTGTCTTGGTCTTCCAGTTGCGGGGTGAGGAAATCGTTCCATCGCGGTGGACATCCGCCGCCGCGGCGCGTCCTCTGGAACCGGAATTCCCTTCGTGAGAACGACGTGCACATCATCCGTGCCCAACGACGTGAGTCGGGCAGAACGGGCTGCCCTGCTTCACGCGTGGCGACCTTCGGCGCGGGCGTTGTTCTCTGGAAAGGAATCACGGTTCCGGAAGGGTCGGGGCCAAAGCGACTGGCGAAGGGCTCGCCAAGCGATGGGTCACCCCACGGTAGCAAGCTTGCGCACAAAGCTCCAAGGCCGCGCCATCTTCGCCATTTTGCCACTGTACCCGAGCCCATCGGACCTGCGCCTGCGCGGGATCCGCGAACCTATGGAAAACGTGGGCTACCCACCAAAAAATCGGTCATGGCCCGACAAAGCCGGGCACTCCGCGCAGCTTGGTGGTAGGGCCATGCCGTGGAATTGCGAGCGTCCGTCACGTCCTTTGCTTTCGACCAAGCCGAGTTCGACCTCCTCCGTCGAAAGTTGGGGGAAGGGGTGTTGGACCCTGAGGCCAGCCGCCTGCCCGAACCGCCCGAGCCGCTCGCCGAACCACCGGTCGACCTTCGGCCCTCGGCGCCCGAGGCTGCGCAGGTTCGGAAGCGCCTGACGGCCAAAGGCAACGAAGCCCTCGCAGCCGGCCGGGCGGCCGTCTTGGTCCTCAATGGCGGCATGGCGACCCGGTTCGGGGGCGGCGCCAAAGGAGTCGTCTCGGTCGTCCCTAGTCGACCCAAGGTGAGCTTCCTCGCCATCAAGCTCGCCGAGATCGCTCAGCGGTCGGCCCAGCTCGACGCGGCCATCCCCGTGGTGCTCATGCACAGCTTCGCCACCGAGACGGCGAGCGAGTCGCATTTGCGAGAGATCCAGTGGGCCGGTGTCACCCCTTCGTGCCGATTCTCGTTCTCCCAGTCGATCATGCCACGGGTGCTCCCCGATGGAACGCCCCTGCAGTCCCTGCAAGAGGCCGCCGACCGCCCCGACGCCACGCTCTACGCAGCCCCTGGGCATGGCGACACCCTCAGTCGATTGCGCGAGAGCGGAGTGCTGGGGCAACTCGTCGACCGTGGCGTCGAGCACATTCTCGTCTCCAATGTGGACAACGTCGGTGCCTCGCTCGACCCGTTCATCTTTGGTGCGCATCTCGAAGCCGTCGAAGCCGGCGCTGCGACATCGGTCGAAGTGGTCCGACGCGAGTCTGGTGACGCGGGAGGTTGCGTGGCTCGACTGCCCGGATCGGGGATGCCCGCCATCATCGAAGGCTTTCGCCTGCCCGGAGGGGTCGATCTCACGGACTACCCCCATTTCAATACGAATACGCTCTGGCTATCGACGGCTTCACTCCATCGAGACATCGAGCTCACCTGGTTTGCGGTTCGAAAGACCATTCCGTGGCCGGAACGTTCGGGAACCGATGGCATCGCCCTGCCGAGGGCCGAAAAAGGCAAGCTCGACGTCATCCAGTTCGAACGCCTCATTGGGCAGATCACCGAGTTCGTCCCGAGCGCGTATCTGGAGGTCGATCGCGGCACCCGATTCCTCCCCATCAAGGCGCGTGAAAATCTGACGGCAGCCGCCCCCGCGCTCGAGCAGTTTGCGCGCCGCGTCGGCCTCATTTGAACGCGAGGATTCCGTGGCCCGCTCGGGGGCGGAAAACCAAGCTCCGAGGGGATCGAGGCATGAAGCAACGTTCAACTCGGTAGGGTCTTCCCGGGCGAGCGCCCCTGCAGTACGCTTCGCCGCCCATGGCGTTCGAATACGAGCCCGGACTCTACAAGACCAATGAGTACTTGCCGGGGCACGAAGCCCAAGTTGGCCCGGAGCAGCTGGTTCTGATCCGCACCGATGCAGAGTTTGCTCCCGCCTCTGTCTTGTTGCCCGTCAACAACCTCAACAACCAGTGGCGCTTCCAGATGCCCGGCATCAAAGTGCCCCCCACATCGCAAAGCTGGGGTCAATCCCTCACCAAGCTCAAGCACGAGGGGTTTTTTCGGCTGACGCGTCAATTCGCCTTTGGCGACAAAGGCCGGTGGATTGAAAACGCGATCGTCCAACTTGGCTATACGCGCAAGGGCGAACCGATCCTCTTCATTGCGCAGCGTCGCAACCCGCTCACGTCGAACGAACTCTGGTTCTCGGACAAGGGTGTCAAGGTCGAGCCTTCCGAGCTCGAGGAGCTCTTGTCTCCACTTGCCTGGTTTCAAGAACCCGACAAATCCAAGAAACCGGAACCCCAGAACTAGACCCGGACCTTCTGAGTCTCGAGAACGTCCGCCGAGCGGAACGAGGATCCGCGCAACGGCTTTCGGCGTACGTGCTCGCGTGTCGAACCCGTCGCCGATGGGTCCACGCGGTTCTAAGCTCGGCTCCGTTTCGACGAGCGCAAGAACGCACGACCACAGACGCCCCGCGGTCAGTCGCTCAGGTGGATCGTCGCTCAAGTGGTCGGATCCGCGGACGAGCGAGCCGCTTTTTCATCGACGCCGCTCATCCCGAGCCGCTTGGCAAACACCGCGGCAACGTCGCGGAGGTGCACGCCGCGGAAGGCGAGCCCGATCATGGCGTGAAACATCAGGTCGGCCGTCTCGGACGCGACGCGTTCCGGTGTCTCTCCAGTCAGAGCCTCGCAGGCTTCTTGAGCTTCTTCCCGGATCTTCGCGGTGATCTTCGCAGCGCCCTGCGTGAGTAGACCGAGGACGTAGCTCTTGCCGTCCTTGTTGGTGGCTCCGCGCCCGGCTTGGCGATCGAGAATGACCTCGAAAACGCGAGCCAAGGTGTGGTCTGCGGCCGAACTCGGTCCATCATCCCGCTCGAGCGGAGTTTCGTTCGCTTCGACCGTCCGAAAAAAACAGCTCGTCGTTCCGGTATGGCATGTGGGACCCACAGGAGCAGCGCGGACGAGCAGTGCATCGCCATCGCAATCGACCCGGATCGATCGGAGGTGGAGCGTATTTCCGCTCGTCTCGCCCTTCTCCCACAACGCTTGCCGAGAACGGCTCCAGAAACACACGCGACGTCGCGCCAAAGTGATCGAGAGGGCTTCCTCGTTCATGTAACCGACCATCAAGACCTGATCGGTGGCGTCGTCTTGGACGACGGCGACGACCAAGCCCGCTTCGTCGGGCTTGAGGTGACCCCAGATCGACGTAGTACCCATGGGCTAAACCGCGAGGCTCGGCCGGGGTGCTTCCGGCGGTCGCACGGGGATGTTGTGATCCATGAGGTAGCGTTTGGCTTGAGCGATCGTGTAGAGGCCAAAGTGGAAGATCGATGCCGCCAAAGCACCATCTGCTTCCCCCATGCCTGTTGCCAACCCCTCGCGCAGGTGTTCGAGCGAGCCCACGCCGCCGCTCACGATCACCGGGACCGGGACCCGACGAGCGACCTCCCGCGTGATCCAGAGGTCGTAGCCATTGCGGGTGCCGTCGCGGTCGACACTCGTGAGCAAGATCTCGCCCACGCCAAACTCCGCGAGCTGCTCACACCAGTGGGCGGCGTCGAGTCCCGTGCTCCGCGTCCCGCCATGCACCATCACTTCGTACATGGGTTCCTTGTCGCCCGGCCGACCCGGCAGACGGCGCACATCGACCGCACCGACGATGCACTGAGCACCATGCAAGTCCGCCAGTCGCCGAACGAGCAAAGGGTTTTGCACCGCCGCCGAGTTCACCGCGACCTTGTCGGCCCCGGCATCGAGCAACCGCTGGACATCGTGTTCACGTCGGACGCCTCCGCCCACGGTCAGGGGGACGAACAGGCTCGGGGCCACCCGTCGCACGACGTCGACGAAGACCTCACGTCCCTCACTCGTGCCGGTCGTATCGATGAGACAGATCTCGTCTGCACCCTGTTGGTCGTAGATCCGAGCCGCTTCCACAGGATCGCCGGGATCGCGCAATCCGCCGAAGTGCACGCCCTTCACGACCCGTCCTTCTCGTATGTCAAGACACGGAATGATGCGTCGCTTCAACATCTCGCCAATGCCTCCGCCAAAGTGAACTCGCCTTCATAGAGTGCTCGACCCACGATCACGCCGCGAAGCCGAGCCGTCACGCAGGCATCGATGTCGGTGAGCGATCCGATGCCTCCGCTCGCGTACACGGGGATCTCGACCTCGCGTTGCAGTGCAGAGGTCTTGTCGACTGCAGCCCCCACTCGCATGCCATCCCGACTGACATCCGTATGCAACAGAGCGGTTGCGCCCCACTCCTCGGCTCGGCGAGCCAAGAGAGCAACCGGCACGCCACTGTCCTCTTGCCAACCCGAGACCGCGACCTTTCCGTCTCGCTCGTCGACGGCAATGATCACGCGGCCCACGTGCTGCCGACACAACGCTTCGGCCAGGGCTGGTTCTCGTGTGGCCAAGGTGCCGAGCACGATCTCGTCCACCCCTGCCTCGAGGAGGAGATCGACCGAGCGCGCATCACGGATCCCGCCCCCGACCTGGACGATCATCCCGCCACGCTTGGCTTCGACCGCGAGATCGGTGATCGCCTCGCGCTGGGCGAGCTTGCCTTCGAACGCACCGTCGAGATCGACCACGTGCAACCGCTGGGCACCCGCCGCAGCAAACTCCTGGATCAACGTCGGAGGATCGTCGGCATAGACCGTGGCCTGGCTTCGATGGCCGCGCTCGAGGCGAACGACCTTCCCCGCCATGAGGTCGATCGCGGGGATGACGATCAACCCCAACCTCCGAGCAGGAAAGCGCGCAAGAACTTGAGCCCTGCGCGTTGGCTCTTTTCTGGATGAAATTGGCAACCGAGCACGTTTTCCCGTCGCACCGCAGCGGCAAAGCGAACGCCGCCGTACGTCGTCATCCACATGATGTCTTCGCTACGAGCCGCTTCGGCGTAGTAGCTGTGGACGAAATAGTAGTGATCCCGAGTCGGCTCGACCTCGTTCCAACCCACGTGGGGAACCTTGACGCGGCGGAGGAGATCCGGGGCCGCGATCAATTCCACTGTGGTCTCGTCCAACACGGTGGCCTCGGCCTCTGCGGGTCGTTGATTGACCGTCGACCGCGGTGCCGGCAGCGAGGTGGTGTGCGGGCGATCGAGCATGTTGGCGGCCCCTTCCGAAGAGGATCCACCGAACGTGGGGCGATCGTCCGGGTCGCCCCAGTCCCCGAACGAGGCAGCTTCGCGAGATTCGTAGGTGACGACATCGCCTGCGGCTCCCGCATCGTTCGCTGGAACTTCGGCATCTTCGAGTAAGCTCACTTGCACGTTTTCGAGCGGGATCGGAGCCGGAACGACGGCAGAGATCAAGACCGACTCGAGCCGCTCCTGAGCGCCCACCTCGGCCGGGATCGACATGCCATCGGGAAACCGGCGACAGAAACCCGGAAACACGTGAAGGCCTTCTTGGCCCCCGTTTTCGTCACTCCCGTCGAACAAGAGCTGCATACCGAGACAGATTCCGAGAAAGGGATCACCCCGCTCGATCACCATCCGAAGCGCCTCTCCCATGGCCCCTTCGACGATGGCGCGAGTAGTCGCGCCGAATGCGCTGTGGCCGGGTAAAACGACCATCCGAGAGCGTGCGACCTGGTCCGGATCCTCAGTCACGCGAACTGCGCCACCCACTTGGGTCAGCGCGCGTTCAACGCCACCTACATTGCCCAAACCGGCATCCACGAGAGTCACTTCGCGCGCCATTCGCCCGTTTGTATCACACCTCCGCGATCGACGTGACTTCGACCCAATCCTCGAGAGGAATTCTGCGTCTAAGCCGCTTTCTTGCAGCCACCGACGGTTCAGGCTTCCGAACTCGACGTCCGGACCGGTTCGGTTACGTGCTCGACGAATAGTGCGGAGGCCCGGTCTGGCGAAGGAACCGCGGCTTCGACATCAAACCAGACGGGCCTGGGAAGCCGTAGTCGGACACGCCGTCGGGGGCTCTACGGTTGTGGGCTCACGACTTCGTTCGGGCGGTCTCGCTCGAGTGGTCCACTCGCGCGATCGAGCTCGATCATCATCAAGAGCGCTGCAGCAGTGAGGATGACGACGACGCTCAGGATCTGGAACGAAAACGTGATGACGCTCAATCGCGAATCCCACGGCGCGGATGATCGGCGTCGTACGCGCCTTGAGACCTTTTCACAAAAATCCGCGGGGGCATCGACGGTAGGCAAGGCCGCCACGAGGGAGACGACGCGACGAAGTTCCGCCAGCTCTTCGCGGGCCGAGGGCGAACCCGCGAGGAACTCTTCGAATGCACGCGCCTCCTCCTCGGGGAGTTCCTCGTCGAGATAGGCGCTCATCAACTCGGCGCGGGTTGGTTGGGACAGGGCCATGTCGTTCGTTCCGTAGTGGTCCGAGAGCCGAGCACTCAGGTGAGGTGAGGCTTCAATCGTTCCTTGAGTGCCAAACGGGCGCGATGCAACCGAGACTTGAGGGTTCCTTCTTGCAAGCCGGTGACCCGCAAGATCTCTTGGTACGGCATTCCCTGAACGTCGCGCAAGACGATGAGCAAGCGGTGCTCGGGCTCGAGCGCTGCAAGTTCGCGTTGGATCGCAGCTTGGAGTCGATGGCCCACGGCCATGGCCTCGGGCCCCGCAACGCTCGACTGCAGCGCAACGGCTGGCCCACCATCGGTGCCCTGAACCTGTGCCTCGGGACTGTCCTCGACGGGGACGCTCCGATGGAAATGTCGCCCCTTGAGGTATTTGATCCGGTTCTTACAGGTGTTGACCGCGATCCGATAGAGCCACGTATAGAAGCGCCCATCGCCGCGATAGGACCCGATGGCTCGATGCACGGTCATGAAGACTTCTTGGGCGAGATCTTCGGCCTCCTGGCGATTGCCGATCATACGCAACGACAGCCCGAAGATCCGATTCTGATAGATCCTCACGAGCTCTTCGAAAGCTCGGTCATCGCCATTCCGCAACCGAAGGACGAGCCGATGATCGCGTGCATCCGCAGCCTTGCGCTCGTCGTGGACGGTGTCTTGTCCCTCGCCCTCGACATCTTGAAGCAAGGGCGGCGAACTCAGGCCCTCGAAAGCTTGGCTTCCCGCCGGCGCCACCACGGACTCGTAGACTACCTCGGCTGCACGAGGTTCCGGGATCAGGTTTTTTTTCCGGTGGTCCGCGATCTCGAGGCCAAGGCGCCGGACGCCACCGTTCGAGTCCCCAATGAGTCCGGTTCAGATATCGGGGTGCAGCAAGAGCGCCACCTGAAATGCGAGCACGGTCTCCAAGTCCGGACCCGTCACTTGCTGGCGAAACCCGACCCCAACCTCGAAACCGACCGATCCGAGTTTCGCCGGCCTCGCGAAGCCAAGGCCGCCCGCGACGTAGACCCGATCATCATCGGAATCCTCGCTTCGGCTGTCCCAGTGCGCGCCGGCTCGGATCGGAACCGGACCTGCGACGAACTCGGCACTTCCGCCATAGATTTTGCGGACGTAGTCGTCGGAGTCATAAGTCGTGAAGTCGTAGACGCCGTCGAAGTTCAAGCTGAGCTTGTGGTTGTGCAACGGGAAGATGGCCAGCCCGTGGGTCACGGTGAGCGGGTAACCAGAAACGCTCGAAAGCGTGCCTGGATCGATCGACCCGGCCTGCGCAGGCAAGTGAGTCAAGTTGAGCGGATGGGTCGCCGTATAGGGAGGCGGATAACTTCCAACCAGGTTGGTCCCGGTGACCGACAACGCGATCCAGCCGAGGATGTGCAGGGTCCCACTCACATCCAATCCAAACGTATTCAGCTTGCGATAGACGTCGTAGGCCACCCCGCCGTCGCCGCGATACCGCAACGAGCTGTACTGGTACTTCGGGGTCACACCGATGGCCAGCCAGTTCTTGACCACCAACACGCTGAACGCGACGAACGCTTCGTGTCCGTAGCTCGACAGTTCGAAATCGCGCAACTCCCCGATCTCGGTATCGAAAAATGTGATCTCGGGCGTTCCCTTCATGAAGATGTACCCGAGCCCGAGTGAGATCCGAGCGTTGTTGAGCGAATCCATCGAAACGACGCCGACGCCATGGGTTCGGGTCTGGATCCCCACCTGGTAGAGCGCGTCGACGGACAACATCTGCGCGAAGTTCATGTTCGATGCGTTCGACATCGCGGCCGCGGTCCCGAACGCTGAAGCTCGACCCGTGTTGGCCATCGAGAGGTTGCGAACACCATCGGCGGCTGGGCTTGCGCGCGCTGGAGAAGGCCACCCCCAAACCCCGATCGTCGCGAGCATCACCATCGCGTAGGCGAGCCGAGGTTGTTGGAGCGAATGCGCTAAAGTCGCGCAGCACCGTTGGAGTCGGTTCATTGGCCTTCGAAACATAAGTGCTCGAGTGATGGCGAACAAAAAAGCAGGCCCTCACTATAAAGTCGAGCCCATGCGGAAGGCGCTCTTCGATGTCGTCGCGGTTCGGGTCCGAGGTCCCGGCACCGTCGACGAGCTTGCGCTGCCCCTTGCACAACGAACTGGGGTGCCGGCTCCACGAGTGGCTTTGGCTCTCCACGACGGTGACTTTGTCGTGCATCGCGCCATCGAGCGTGAGCTCGCGGAACAAGCTGCCGATGAACTTCACGCGTTAGGTATTGACATCGAAGTCCGGCGAGCCGAGCCATCGCGATCGGTAGGCCCCGATCCGCTGCGCGACGCCGGATTCGTGAGCACATCGGTCGGAGACGATCGAGATCTCCTCGACCCGAGCCGCCCCCAAGGCCGCCCTGCACGACGGCACTCCGATCGCCCGTTCTCGCGCTTCGAACGTGGCACGACGGCCAATCGCGCCGCTCGAACCATGGGCGATGCCACGGACACGACAGGAGCGATCTCCATCGCGCCTCCGCCTTTCGCCGACGTGTTCCCCCGCGAGGTCGTCGATGGCGAATCACCGCGCAGCACTCCCATCCCCGAGATCCACGAAGGATCGTCGGACATCACCGAACCGATCGACGCCGAGGTCGTGACCTCGGTCCCGATCGCGGGAGTGAACCGTTCCCTGTCTCACATCGATCCAAGCGAGATCGAGGCTGATCACAGCGCCACGACGCCGCTGCCGAGCCACACGTCGATCGAGCGAGCCGGCTCGGAACCGGACTCCGCGTCGTGGGCTCCCGGCGGCTTGCGAACGACGCTGGCCGACGCTTATCCAACGACGTCTCGCTACCCCACGATCGGGCAGCCGGCGCCTACACTGCGTACGCGCCGCGATCGACCCTGGCTCGGGCGTGATCGCCTTGCCGCGACCCTCTTCGGCCTGACGATCGGCGTCGCCATAGGCACGGTCGTCGCCTTCGCGGTCCCGAATGGTCGGACCCGACTCGCGTTGGAGCAGCTCGAACACGAACTGGCCGAAGCGTACGCAAAGCCAGATCTCGCGGGACGACCCGTCGTCGCCGTGCAAGCCGATCTCGCAGCGCTCTATTTGCGCTCGCGCGCACGCTTCCTCGCAACGATGTTCGGCGTGGCGCTTCCGCTTGGACTGCTCCTCGCCCGCATCAACCCCACATCGATCAAACTTGGCTTGCTCAAGCTTCGTGGAGCCGGGTCGAGCCGCTTACGTCCCGGTCGTCGGCGGTAAGTTCTAATGAGGAAGGCTTCGCTGCCGTGGCGAGCGGCTTTGTGCGAAAGGCCGCCTCGACGAGGAAATGGACGAGTTCATCGGGTTCGAGGCAACCTCGCCTCATGCAACATCGCCTTTCTCGCTGGTCGCGGCGAGCGTGGATCTCGGGCGTCACCGCGAGCGTGGGCATGTGGTCGACGCGGACGTGGGCCGATGACGAACGCGTTCTCGAAGAAGCACGATCGGAGTACAGCCACATCGTCGTGACGGAACAGGGCACCGTTCGCACGATGTACTTCGTCGTGGACGACACCTACTACATCGAGTCGCGCTGGGACCGTGGATTTCCTAAAAGTTTGGATCTCGACTACTCACGCACGATGATGGCGGGTTATCTGGTCAAGCCCAACGTCGAGAGCATCCTCATGATCGGTTTCGGCGGTGGCCAGATCAGCAACTATTTGTTCGACCGATTTCCTGGATTGAAAGTGGACGGTGTCGATATCGACGGTGAAGTGATCCGCCTCGCTCGTGCGTACTTCGATGTCCCGAATCACGTCGACTACCAAACCCACGCAGCCGATGGCCGAATCTTCGTCGAGCAAGCCGCAGGACGCAGATGGGACATGATCATCCTCGATGCGTTTCGCGGGGTCTTCGTTCCATTCCACCTCAAGACGGTCGAGTACTACACCACGCTGCTCGAACACCTGTCGCCCGATGGCGTCGTCGTGGCCAACCTGCACAGCGAAACGCCGATGTACAAACACGACCGAAATACGTTCGCAACCGTGTTCCCACAGGGCTACTGCTTTCGCAGCGAAAGCGGTCGCCAAGCGACCTTCGTCGCCAGTGCGTCTCCTCGACCGGTCGGTGCTTACACGATGAGAGAACACGCTGAACGGCTGCAGACCAAGTTCGACTTCGATCTGCCAGGACTCGCCGCACGCTGGTATCTCGGCACCGACTGGTATCTGGACGCTCCGATTCTCCGCGACGACTTTCCGATCGGAGCGACCCCGGAGGGTGCCGAGCGACACAATCAGCGTTGCCGGGGAAGCGACTGCCGTTACCCGACCCGGCCATGAACCGCCCCACCCCACCCCACGCAACGCAACTCGTGCCTCAGGTCGGAAGTTCGTGTCGTGATAGGTGCGGGGCTGGGGCGCGAGGTCGAAGCCGTGTCGGGCACACCGCGAGCGCCTCGGAACAAAGCCAGAAGGGCCGAGAACGCTGTTCTCGGGCACGATTCAAACTGATTGGTGCTCTAGACCTGCTCGGCTTCCGGGCGCAATCGTCTTCACGCCGCCAGGCGGGCGTTTGGGGTGTACGAAGGCAGCCCTTCAACCCCGCAGGGGCCTGAAGCTTCGCCGCAGCGAGGGGCCGTTGCGAAAGGCCTACAGACGGGAACTCATAGGTCGTCGCCGAAAATGTTGGGCAGGCCGGCAATGGGCTCGGGGGCGGTCTTCGGTCCTCCGAGTGAACGCGACGACTCCACGACCTGCTGTTGCAGCTCGGCCAAGCGCGGCAAGAGTTCGCGGTTGGTGCGATTGAGGGTTTCGAGGAAACGTCCGTCGATCCCCTTGCGCTCCTCGATACGTCGATAGAATTCGTCGAAGATCGTCGCCAGTTCGGATGGGACACTCTCGGATTCGATCTTCGTCTGAGTCCGGTTCCCCGGTTTGACCGCCGCGATCGCAGCCGCGCAGTCGCCCGTGCCCAGGCGCTCGAAGATTCGAGTCAACGTCTCGACCGGATTCCGCACGACTTGATCATAGGTTTGCAGCAACGCGGGGTAACGACGCAGGCTAATGTCGCGTGCAAGGGCGAAGTTCTCCATCCACCATTCGTAGGCGGGCGGAAATCGAAACGGCTTTGCCGCACCGAGGTTCGCTTGCTCGCGATCGCGATCTTCGAGCGCGTAGAGGCGCTGGATCGAAGCCTCGTACTCGCGCCACTCACGAACGTTCGCGATGAGCACGTCGATATAGGCTCGCTCCGATCGCACCACGCCAGGCACGAACACTTTGACCGCATACCCAGACACGTGTTCGGGCAGAAAATAGTGCCCCGTCGCGGGATGCGGATTCGTGCGGTAGTAGACCCCGTGGCGAAGGACGCTTTCGTAGAAGCCGTCTGGATTGGCCTCGCGAAGGCTCGTCTTATCCCAATTGCGGGGAAATTCCTTGCCCAGGACGGGGATGCCCGCCGCGGCGAGGAGCTGCATCCACATCGACGTTCCGCTGCGTTTGGTGCCCGAAACGAAGATCATCGAGTCATCGTACATCTCCCTCGCGGGCGATCTCGTCAATCCTTCGAGAACAAGCCTCGGATCCCTCGAGCTTTGGTCTTGGACGCGGTAGCAGGCGAACTAGGACCTTTCGATCGGGCCGCTCGAATCGCCCGAGCCTGGCGCTCCGCGTCGATGAGACGAGGATCATGCTTGCGCGCGATGTCGAACGCAGCCACGGCGGCTTCGGAGGACCCCATGTCGCGCAGCACCATCCCGCGAAAATAGTGGGCCCGGGCGAGTTTGGGAGTCTCCGCGACGACACGCGCCAGTTCACGCTCGGCCTTCGCGGCATCGTCCCGCGACCGGTTGGACAGGTTGAATCGGCACCAAGCCACTGCCGCGATCAGGTCCGACTCGTCCGGCGTAAGCGCAAGCGCTCGTTCGTAGTGCTCGAGCGCTCGATCGAACCGATTCGCCTTGAGGAACTTGTCGGCATCGCGAGCGATGATGTCGCTCTCGAACGCCGCACGAGCGACGTTGACCGCGTTTTGATCTTCGTTGGGATCGGCACCGCGCTCGAGCTTCTCGCGCAACACTTTGCGTTGGTCCTTGTCGCTGAGCAGCGACTCGGCTTCGCTCAGCGCGGCGAAGATCCGTCCTACGCGGTCACGCAAGTGGCCGAGCCCGCGGCCTTGGAGCGCATCGGGATGCAAACGCCGGCTCAAATCGCCCCACGCTTTGCGAATCTCGGGTCGCTCGGCATCGAGTGGAAGCCCGAGCAACGCAAACGCATTGGCCTGCTTCTCGATCGCGGCTTCGAGCTCGGTGATCTCGGCGATGAAGGCCGCTTCGGCGATGGGATTGGCGGTGGGGGCCTGCCTGGCGGGTTCAGCCTCGGGAGCCGGTTTCGCACTCCGGATCGGCGGCGGCACTTCGGGATCGGCGGCCGGCTTTGAACTCGTTGGTCGCGGCAAGGGCGGGGGCAAGTTCAACGGGGACGCATCACCCGTCGTGGCCGCTTCCGCGGCAAGTGGACGTACTCCGGGCGGGGGCGAAACCCGCGGCGACGACGGAGGGATTGGAGGTGGACTCGCGCGCAAGGGTGGGGTTCCACCGGCAGGAGTCGCATCCGAGCGAGGTGGGGCAAACACGCTGGCCGGCGGCTTCGGGGGAATGGATGCGGAGGGGGCCCCATCAGTCCCTGTCGGGCGTGAGGTGTCCGCCGATGGATTCGGAACCTTCGGTGGCCGCGCTTGCTGCAGTACACTCGGGGTCTCTGCCGCGGAGCCGACCCGCAACATCTGGCAGACCCACAGCGTGTAGAAGAGCTGTTTCGCTCGCAATGGCATGATACCGAGCTGCGTCAGCGCTTCTACGGACGTACACGTCGCCATCGCATCGAGCGCGTGAACATCCGTCGTTCGAAACGAAAAATGGGTTCGATAGCGGGAAAACGCACCCGTCACTCGACAAGGACCGTGGAGAACGTCGCCCACTTCGGCCACGATCCTCGTTTCGTCGTAATAGGCCGTGACTCCGGCCAAGATGAGCTCGAGCGCATTGACTTGGTGCGTCATGCCTTGCCGCTCGTGCTCACTCGCCAGCAGCGTCGCGGTCCCCGATTGCAAGTCGAAGAGCGGGAGCAGCTTGCGACGACACTGACGAGCGAGCGAGGCCCCCAACCGGACTTCGTCGAGCAACCCCTTCTGCAACAGGATCCGACCCAACAACTGCCCGGAGCTCGACATGTCCTCTAGGGCGTCTTGGTGCTGCTCCTCGGTGATCGTCCCGTCGTTGAGCAACATTTCTCCAAGCGTGGCCTCCGGATCGACCCAGTCCGTGAAGACTGGCATTCCGCCTGTGAACCAGATCGTTCGGCCACCCTCATACGGCTGCGGTTGCTCGAGCTGCAACAGTCCCGTGAAACGTTGGTGCAACAGACCGAAGATCAAACGGGGCAGCGAAACCCTTCGCAGCTCCACATTTTTCGCGGTCTGGGCGCGAGGTGGGGTGACGAGAACCGAACCCGACATCAGATTCTAGAGCGTAGCATCGACCTGCCGCCCCCGGTTACGATGCGCGAGCCCCCATGAGCATCAGCTTCGAGGTCGGTCAGTTTCGTATTCGTTTTTCCGGCGCAACTGACATCGGTCGAGTGCGTGACCATAACGAAGACGACATTTTAATCGGAGAAGAACTGCCTTTAGCCGCAGTCTCCGACGGGATGGGCGGACATGCCTGTGGCGAAGTCGCCAGTCGGATCGCGGTCCAAACGCTAGATCAGTTCTATCGAGAAACTTCTGAGCTTCCTCCGCCGACCTGGCCGTTCCGAATTCCGCAAATGCACGTAGAGCGCGACCGGATGTCGTCCGCCGTCCAGCTGGCCAACACGCGAATCCACGAGGCTGGGATCACGGACCCGAGCAAGGAAGGCATGGGTTGCACGCTCGACGCGATCTACTTCGCGCAAGGGCGAAGTTACATCGGTCACGTCGGCGACAGTCGTGTGTATCGACTGCGCGGCGATCAGATTAGCCAACTCACCGAGGATCATTCGCTGCTCAACGACTATCGGCGCATGAAGGAACTGACGGGCGAAGAAATCGAAAACTTCTCCCACAAGAACGTCGTCGTCCGAGCGCTTGGCCTCGCTCCACAGGTCTACGTCGACATCTTGGTCGAGGAGTTGATCCTTGCGGATATCTACCTCATCTGCTCGGACGGACTGAGCGGGATGCTCACGGACGAGCAGATGCTGCAAACGGTGAAGCGCTTCCAAAGCATGGACACCGCCACGAAGACGCTCGTTCAACAAGCGAACGAAGCCGGTGGCGTCGACAACATCAGCGCAGTCCTCGTTCGCATCGAAGCGCTATAGCCCCGTCTAAGCCCCACCAACGACGACCCTACGCGCGAAGCTCCCCGACGAGCCGGTAGGAGAGCGTTTCGAGCGTGCGGAGGCAGCTTCGCTGCCGCAGCGAGGGACCTTGCGAAGGCCCCTTGAAAACCAAATGACTAAAACCTAGCGACGACGCCAGCCGTCCAGCTCCCCGCTCTCGTGCGCGAGAACGACGGAACCCAGAGCCGCGCTTCTTTTTGCGCGGCCTCCCCTTCCTTGGCTTCCCGACGCAAGACGGCCGACCGAGCGACCAAAGGCCCGCCGATGACGAGCACAGCCGCTCCCGCCAACATGAGCGGTGCCCAAACTTCGAGCTCGACGTCCGCCTCCCCTTCGAAGGTTCCGAGCACAGCTCCGGCCACCATCGCGCTCGCACCAAGGGTCACGAGCGGGGCTCCGATGCCCGCGAAGACGTTCGCCTTCCTGCGCAAGACGGCGGGGTCCGGTGGAGGCGCTTTCGAAGCCGCTTCGACGTCCTTGTCGAGCGTGCCTTGCGTGCTCGTGTCGATGATGTATTCGGCATCATCTCCGACGACCCGCTTGGTCGTGGGTTGGGGTTCGACGGGCTCGGGCTCGGGCAACTCGAGCACTTCGGGGATCGTGTCCTGCTCGGGGGCGAGGACGGCGGGGCTATCCGCGGCCGATCGATCGATGGGGACGGCCGGCTGCGCCTTGGCGCGAGGACGCGCGACCGCGGGCTTGGGCGCCACGGTGACGAGTACAGCCCCTGCAAGGAAGGGTAGGACCAACGAAGCAGTGATGCGATCCCGAAGCATCGTGGCCCGGACGATAGCCGAGCGAGGCGGCGCTCCGCTACGCGTCTGCGGACGTCAGCCGACGATTGGGCGCGCCGTGGTGAGCGTTTGGAGCGAACAGCCGTTCGAAGAATGGATTCGAGAGCAGAATCGTTGCAGAAATGTCATGTTCAGGTCGACCTGCGAATCGAGCTCCCCCTTTGGCAAGCGGACCCGATCGCTGCAACATGGCTTGACCCGAGGTCGACGAGGAGAACGTTTGTTGCAGACCCGCGATCCCGTCGTGCCCCCCTCGTTGTCGTCACGCCCCTCCGGGGCTGATGGGGCACGCCCCTCCGGGGCTGATGGGGCACGCCCCTCCGGGGCTGATGGGGCACGCCCCTCCGGGGCTGATGGGGCACGCCCCTCCGGGGCTGATGGGGCACGCCCCTCCGGGGCTGAT